>Ga0058701_10001324_pt1 | contig 17425 bp, 9 predicted proteins | sample AgamicOrMae_FD_97039 | JGI IMG/M metagenome (GOLD analysis project Ga0058701, IMG submission 97039) | Agave microbial communities from Guanajuato, Mexico - Or.Ma.e | ecosystem: Host-associated > Plants > Phyllosphere > Phylloplane/Leaf | place: Guanajuato, Mexico | collected 2012-06-04
CCTTTTACATACGAAGTTCGTTCTCCGCACGGTGCACTTCTAGCTCTAACAATATGTACCGTAAAGTGGGGCGAGTCTGGACTGGCGGAGCGAGTTGGGACAAAGTTTAGATCCTCAAAAACACAGACTCACTTGCATGAGCAGACTTTTTGATTTTCGGAAGCACTCCGGAGAAGCATCGAAAACTCCCTCTGCACCACCGAAAACTCGCCCGTGCAGTCGATTCTCTGTTTTCAAGGTCCTAAACTTCGTCCCAACTCGCCCCGCCAGTCCCGACTCGCCCCACTTTAAGGTACGTCACCTCCCCCCATCCCCTACTTGATAAAATCTTAATTTCTCCTCATCCCTTTTCCCTGCTCCTTCTTTTCTTCCCCTCACACGACCTCCCACCCACCCAGTCGGTAAAGTGTTGCGAAGACCACCGAAAAAACAAAACGAAGTGACTATTCACACGCTGCCCCATTTAAAATGTAGGTTGGTTTCCGAGCGTTAAGTCTCCCTTTTATTAACAAAGGGGTGTAAATAGTCACTCCGAAAGCAAAAACGGTAGTTTGCGCTAGAGGCCTATCTGTAGGCCTCTAGTTTGCGCCACAAGTAGAATGTATAGCGTCACGCCCAGTCACGCCGCGTATTTTTTCAAACGCGACTTGCCAATAACAGGAGATGTAAATATCTCTTTTCTTTATCGAGGTCTTCACAAAAACACTATTAATTTGATCGAGGTGGTATTTTGCACCTTTTCTGTTCCTCATTTCATCGCCAAGCGGAGTGTCAGAGGAGCGCGGCATGAGGCATGTGATCTAACTCACATAACCTAACCTGAAGGACGCAAAATCTTATGCCGCTTACTTCTCGGCGGCAGGAAGTGCCGCGGGGAGCTAAGCGGCATCTGACTTGGCGATAGCGACATCGAATCGGAGGCGCAGCCTCACAAGGCACGTGGCTTAACCTACGTTAACCTCACCTACGCGGTTGTATGACGTTATATTCCTGATAATGTAATAAAAAGTCGAACCAGGATGGAACTCAAGAGGGAGAAAATTTCACCTTCGAGACCTTTCAATAACAATAAATATAGTAACCTTTCGGATGAGTTCGTTGAGCAATTCGAAGAGCGGCCGGGTGGGTGTGAACGCCATCCGCGATAATGCCATAATAAACGTTCCTATTTTCCGGCAGGTTTGACGAAAGCAAACCCACGAGCCCAGGATCACGATGATGAAACTGTTGAGCAAAAGAAAAAAAATGTTGAAGAAAGCAAAACAATAGTTTAGAGCTTTGACAAGCATTGCACAGAGTGGTTCCCGGATTGGACTATCCGAGCTACAGTTTCTGCACGGATATCCGCATTTTCTCTATATGGATATCCTTACGACATCTTACGGGCATCCGTGGAGGCACTGGTAATTGAACAAGGATATCCGCACCAGCACGGCTTATCTGACGCGGACATCCGAGGGTAAGCGCGGATGTCCACGGAGGCACTGATATCCACGGTTTCACCGATACCCGCACGAATATCCGCACGGATGCTGAACGGACTGTACGACCTCGGGTTTGCTCACAGTAGCTGGGGAAAACGTGGTTATCCTCCTCAACGGACCTCTACATTAATTTTCTGTGTATATCCAGAGCCAATTAACTCACAGGCAGCATTGCGTTGAAAAGGTGGGTGATGAGGCTTGCTCCGAGAGTCACAGCGTTGAGGCCGTCTTGAAGGTTGCCCATGGAGTGACCTGTGTCCACACAACACTATCAGACCCAAACAGTACCAAACAGTAGCTATCAGCCGTAGTAGGCCTGTAAGCCTGTACAAACTGCTAAACCACCTCACTGACTAAAAAATCTATTTTTATTTTACATCAATCTCCCCTCCTCCCCTGCACAAAGATTATTTGGTATATTACCGATTAAGCTTCTGCAGAATATCGTCGAAAAATTACGTTGAATTTTGCCTATAGTTAACTGAAGAATATTGTCCCACTGTACAGTAGGATGCGCAACGTCTCAAACGGAATCGCCTCCAGATGACAAATGCCGCTTGGGAAGGATGAACGCCCTCATTATAAAGAGTTTGAAAAGACGTACAGTACCGAAAAAGAATGACATTTGCAACCGCAGTAATCTGGGTAGATTTGACTTTTTTCAGACGCGACTTTTGATTGTCTACTTTTCATCAAAAAATATCGTTTAAACTTTGACTTGTGCAAAACTATTAGCCAGTCCAGCAGAGGGAGGTGGGCTATTTAGCACTTACCTATAGATACAGTAACATTATTCTGTCTTAGGTATTTCACAGCATCTAGAGCCCCTGGCAACTCAGGAGCTAAGGTGATTATGGAGACGTTATCAAGTGAGCCATAAACCTTCTCCAGCGCTTCAGGACCCTGATAAAAAAAAAGTCATTAGGTCATTAGAATAGGTAGCGAAACGGCGCGATGAAGAGACGCACTCGCGCGTCCCCGCCAGCGCCTCCCCGCGGAGCGCCTCCCCCATCAGAGTGAATGGTGTGGCCAAAAATAGTTTGGTCAAATTAAAATAAAAATCATCAAAATAACAACTTTAGCAACGTACGGTACCTACAGTCGAATGTATAAATAGCTGACAGCAGTCATATTTTGTTTTTCGATTTGTGTTGGTACATTAGTTTAAACTAAAACAAACGACATTCTTTTTATTTATTTTACTTCCCTTTCGTCATTTTATGTCCATTAGGTCACTGGCATCAATGAAGACACGATGCATCGCCACCGCCTCGTCGAACTGTCCGTAGCACGGATAATTCGACTCGGACATACGCATGGATATTTACATGAAGAAATGGTAACAGAGGAAAGAGCATCCGTAAGGAAGTCCACAACGTCTGACAATTTTCATAGATTTCCACGCGGATATTCGTACGGATGTCCGAGTCGAATTATTCGTACTACGGAAAGTTCGACCACAGCCATTAAAAGAAAAAAAAACAAACGAAAAACGGACAGTGATGGAGCTTCCCTGATACCACTGGTCCACACTTATAGGAAGGATGTCAGTAAGTCTCCTCTCTACGAATGACGAATCCGAGCAGTGTTGCCAGATTTCGCAATTTCGTAAATTATAATCGCGTCTAACTTTTTGATCATTAAAGATAACCTAGCATGTCGGGTATGTTTTGGATCGCTCTCGAGCTGAGCATTCCAAAAATGGGGCTGAAAAGTATGTTATCTTTAACGGTTAAAAAGTTAGACGCGTTTAAATTTGACGGAGTCGTGGAATCTGACAACACTGAATGCGAGAACCAAAGAGTCGCTTTCTCACGAAAGTTTTGGAAAAAGAAGAAAACCTCCCTCCCCGCATTTGGGACCCTGAAATATTTCAATTTCCGAGGTGACCTCTCTTTTGAATATAGAGTCTCTTTAAAATAAAAAAAATAATAATACGCTAAGCTTTATGCGCGATTAGTACCTAGTTTTCCAGTGACACAGTCAGCATTCGAAACTGATGCGCTGCAATGTTAACCATAGGAAAAAGTCAAGGCTCTTAAGTCAGCCGTTGGTAACACCGGTATTTTGAACACTTTTGCCATTTTGTTTCAGCACTCGTGTTATGCACTGTTGCTACGGAAGCGGCGGCATTCTGCCTTTTATCCAAATATTCCAGCAAGGTGGCTTCAACGGACGCCACCCTGTATGCCATTCTTCTTGAATTTAACTTACAAAGGGTATTAAAGAAAACTAAAATAATAAAGAAGGGCAAGTAACTAATGTGATGTCACTTGACGCTATGTTTATGATTCACATTAACCCACTACCGCCCAGCGATGCGGTTCGGAAACAGAAAAAAAAATATTTTAGAGGATGTTTTTAGTTCAGTATTGGCACAATTTAAAAAATATCAACTCTCTGGAAACCTGAAATTTAATAGTTTAGGCGTTTTCCAAAGCTTAAAATTGCGTAATTTAATGGGGAAAATCCTTCGAATTTCTCTTAAGCTAAATTTTACTCCAAATACTTTGGGCTGTTATGGGTGAAACACACGATGATATCGTAAATTTGAAACATCCGAAAGATCGGCGAGAAAATATTCTAAAAGTAATAAGTTGCTATTCCTGGTATTATACGGTATTACTTAAAGCTCGAGAGATTACAATGCGGTAAAAGAGATTCTTCCGCAAACCATCCAATCCCGCATATCAATTCTCTGGCGAAGAGGAGAGATCCAAGGAAGTTCTCTTATACCGGTACCCTCACGGGAGCACATCCATCTCTGGCGCGAGCGTGTCTAGGCTTACTGGCGGGATAGCAAGAAGTGACGCCGAAGTAAGGCAATCCACAGCACAAAAAAATGCCCCCTCCGACAAAAAAAAATCGTTAAAATGGCTTTGAGAACAGAGTACTGGTACCTAAAAATACGCAAAAAAATATATCTTGAAAAGGCGTGAGTTTGTCCGCTCGGACCTGTCACGACGAAAGCTTGTTTGAGATCGTCCGCAACAAACTCGCATCGTGCCTCGGGGTCCACGGGCAGAATAGAATGTCTCTCTTCTCCTCCCCTTCTTTTGAAAGATCCTGTAACGCTCAGGTAGCCGCCGCGGCGTGCCGCAGCTCACCTATGCGTTCCCTACACGCGGGTTTCACCCCCCCCCTCTCCCTTACGAAAAAAACTTTTTTATCTCGCTCTTTCCCTGCCTATCCCATATCACACGTGCCTCGACGGCGAAGCTGCTGTCCATCAGAAACGAACTCAAGCCCGCCAGTTAAAAAAAAGGTATCGATAGAAAATTGGAAAAAAATTGCGATGTCTTACCTCTTTAAGAGAAAGTATCGCCCCTTCATCATGCGCACCTTTCTTATCCTTGTTTATAAATGGGCCCTCGACGTGTGCACCTAAAATACAAGCTCCGGTTTCACCGCCCTCTCTTCTTGGCAGCTTTGGTAAAACCTGCGAAGAAAACGTCTTCTTTATGCCGAGCGTTGCACACTGCGGTGTCACTTCTCTTTGGGCGCCAAATAGTAGCGCACGCGCGGAGGGTTGCCGCTCCTCAACGGTTCAGATGAGTGCATTTCCATCCTGTACACTCCGGTATGACTTGTGCGATTTTCTTACCCTGCGATAGACTTCGGGTTGTGAAGTAACTAATGTAGGGCAGAACGAGGTAACTCCATGCGACAAAATCCCTTTGGCAACTTTAGTAACAGCTCCGTCTACGTCTTCTGTGTCATGGGAAAAATCCACACCAAATCCTCCTGGAAGAGCCAAAACTCGCGATCAATGGCCAAACCAAAAAATAGCTGCTACGAGCTGCCTTTGCCAAGTTACAAAAGAACAAGAAATACCCCGCATCAATTGAGTCGAGAAAGTAGCAACCTGCGTGGCAAAAATGTCTGCTGTGTTGCCTACCTAACAACTGTGCGAGCTGACTGTGTGGCACTCAATGTTGGTATTATCACTTTGGCCTAAATTTAATTGTATCGGCAGCGATTATTCTGTATGGCTGTGATAAATCGCAAGGGACGGATAAGGAACTCTGTAAACCAGCAACTACAGAGTCAGTAGGCTAATCCAGTTAAGGAGGAAAGAAGTGTTTTGCGTTGGGAATGTTTCAACAGGTGGTGGAAACAACAGTAGGATCGAATCGACTTTTCAAAGTACCTGCGAGCGGATGTCTGGGAAAGGACTTACATGTTAGCTTTCGCGTCTGGATTACAAGTTCGTAGACTCCTCCAACCAGGAGGATCGATTAAGAGAAGATATTTTTTCAAGCGAATATTGCCGTGTGTTTTTATTTTAAAGAAAAATCAGTTTTGGTAGGTTTGGTGAGTTTACGGTGGAATGAACTCGGTCAGATAATTCAAATAAGTGCAAAATTGGGTGCCTCGCTGCGCGTGAAAGTCTCCCTTGTGGAATTCATGCCTTGCGTCGTACACGTGACTTGGAAATAATACTTGCCTTAATCGAATCCAAATAATTGACTATTGATATGAATCAAATTTGATTTGATGAAATTTTATTTCAATTTTCCATCAGCCCGCATTTTTTTCCAAATTCTATAAGAGTTCAGACCGTATCTGAAACATACCGGTATACAATCCTAATAAATGCTTCACGACTTCCTGGTTTTGACGAATGGAATGCGGCACCACTGCTTTAGGATGGTACCTGCAAACCTGATTTTACTAACATGTAAGTGCGACATAAGTAGGTGAATTATTTCGGTACCCTCCGGAGGTTTCCAGATGGGAATTATCGCAGTGTCATGTGCAGCCGCTTAAAAATATCAGGAGTACCGGTACACGTGGTTGTGAAGCGATTCGGGTGCGACAGGTTTGCAAACCCAATTTTGCTACGTGTGTTAACCAAATTTATATCCTCAGTGATTAACAATAATGTCTCAGACTAGAAGTAGAGGGATAAATCATATCAATAAATTTTGGTGCGGAAGTTTGATCGATCATCGCATAAAACATGAATCGGATTCGAAATACGTCTTAAGCTGCTTGAAAGCATATTCACCTGTCTGTTTCTTATCCGAAATTCTTGGAAAAACGGGGAGTTCCTTCCTTTAATCCTCATCTTTCTTCCGATCTATCTGGTGCTTACAATTAGCTTACCCACCGAACGTATATTAGGTGAGCCCGGATTACGGCCAGTTCGCCCACCGGCATGCATTATACTGTACAGTACATACTCAATATAATTAATACCAATCATCTTTTTAAGATACGCGGGGAACCCAGTAAGGCCTTGTCTCTCGAGCCATTTATTTTTTTCTTTTTCAAATCAAATCAACGACAAAGAAAAAGAAAGAAAGAAAATGCTTTATGCTATCACGTTGACGGAACTCGACAAAGTTGTCAAACCGGCTTTATGGGATGAACGGCAAAGCTTCGCGCCATGGCATTTAAGCTTCATTTAAAATTGGATTTTGGAGTAAGAACCAAAGTGCAAGCCGAAAACATTCCTATCATACGGTTATCAGGGCTGTTAGGGAGGTGATAACAAGCTAATGACTCGGGCTTATCAATGTTCAGCCACCTTTTTGTCTTTTTTGATGCTCTACTTAATACCACGAAGAAGGGGAAAATCGCTTTACAATCAATGAGAAAAATATGTAAACCTTCATGATAACGAAATACAAGTTAATAACTCACCGTTTATTTGGATGTCAATGAAACCGGGACAAATCAAAACACCATTGCAATCAACCTTCTCATCAGCTGTCCGTTTTTCGTCGAAAAAAACTTTCTCGGGGTCAATGACCTTCCCATTTCTCACCCACAAATCTTCTGCAATTATGTTATGATCCCGGAGAATGCTACAGTTGGTAAACTGGAAAATTTTGTCTCTATTTGCCATTGTTTACCTCGGGTTAGGTTACTACCAAGTTCTAGACAAACACCACTGTTCAAAACTCCTCTCGTCACAAATTATAACAAACAAATAAGTTTGACATTGCACCGAAAGTTTGCTTAAATTTAACAATAACTAAGAATATTGTCACAACACCGCGATGCAGCCTTTTTAACCTATCATCATCTCACACTTGTCCCACACTTGTCACTTGCCCCACAAACGCCCCACTTTGTTTTTAACCAGCTGATTCACGGCTTTCTGGATCGATGTCAACAAACAAAGCACCTTGGATTCTCGTGCCGCAATAATCAAATTGTCTTTATCATAAATTGGATTTTGATGTCCAAAAAATAGGAAATGGAAAAGTATACAGCTCTCGAATATCATATCGCATAAATCATAGTTTTCGTGATAAGTGAAGCGGCAAAACAAATCCACGCGAAGTAAGTCTAAAAAGAGTAATTGCATTGACCAGGGACCGCTATCCCGATCAGCGCGCCACAATTCAAAGCACGCGCGATGAAGGGCCACTGCCGGCCAATACTTGCAAATGTATGCAATATTGCCTACTGATCGTGGGTTCTTGTTTTGCTCATCAGATTTGAATTGTAGGGAATATCACACCTAAAGGAACTACCGATTTGACTGCAAAGGGAGAGAGAGAATTCAATGGGATTCATAGAAACACTTTTGTGCATTGCACCATGATTGCACCCTGCGTATCAGAGGCGCCCATTTCGCCTGGCGAAACGAATCGGTTTACGCTATTTCCCCTTCGAGTCGACGTCTTTTGATCAATGGCGACGCGTTAACTCATCGCAATAACAATGTATGTTAGTCGATTTCGCAGTCGTGGTGGGTCTTTTAAAATTCATATTAAGAGGAGGGATTTGTTAGGTGGGACGGATAGTCTGCGCATAAACGTTTCATAGGTACCGGTAGGCTACTTTATAAACTGTTAGTGCTGGCTATTCCTTTATGATTGCACACGTTATTGCGTCGCGAAAGAAAAAGAGAGGAACAAGATGGTTATTGCGATCAAACAGCGATCAATCGATATATCCTTGACAGCGAATCGCTACTCGAGTGCCATTGATTGCTACCGGTGCCGGCAATTATTAAAACTATGTGCTAGACTAGTACAATTTATATATTTTTAGAATTAGTTTATAATCAAAGATTACGGTCAGCAGTTCTTAAGGTTTTATTGAAACGAAGAAGTTTTCCGGGACGATTAAGGTAGGCAACCCACATGACTCCTACGATTTCTAATTGCCTACAGCAAACGCTATAAGGGTATTTGCGTTATCCTGTACCTTGAACGAACAAGGCGCTAAATGGTACAAAAAATGAAATTTAAAAAAAACCGTAAGCGTTGACGCTTGACGCAATATTTTCTCACCTCGGTTTCCCGTCTTTATTACGATTTACATTTCAATTTTTCACTGTTCACCTCTTAAGGACAGGGACCCACCAACTTTTTATGTGCTTCGACCGAACCACTTGAACCCTTTGCAGGCGTTTAAATTCTGCGAACATAAGTCTGCTAGACTAGCGCGATTCATCTGTTGGAGCACTGTAAATACTGGTACCACGCATTGAACATTTGAAGCTTTCAAACAAACTTTGCAAGTTTAGAGGACGAATAATGGGCTTACTTTGGCAAACTTAAGTTGTTGGGAGCCGCTTGAAAGTTGTCAAAGTCGGAAAAAAGTCACAAATCGGAGAAAAGCATTGTTTTTATTCGCCATGATACAGATTCAGACAAAGTAGGCCGCCAGCTGGGCCATCTTGTCCTTGGGCGGGCGGGGCTTGCCCTTGGAGCGGCCGCGTCCGCCGGCGCGGCCGCCCCCGCGGCCGCGCGCCGACCGGGTGCCCGCCGTGCGCGTCACCGCTCGGTGCTTCTCCACCAGAGGGGTGAAGAACGGAGAGCAGAAGACGCAACCGGTCATTTCGGTCGCTTCTTTGGGCAGCCTGCTCTTCTCTTCTTTGTATTCCACCTTCACCAGCTGCGCCCCACATTCGCACACGTTCTCCTCCACACTCACCCTTTGGGCCTCGTCAAACAGATGAATTATCACATCACATCTGAAACAACAACATATTCAAACATAAGCACGCGTGCAGTTGATGTTAGGGCCACTCTTCCGTTTCCACTGACTATTGGATGGATTTTGAGTTGTGCTCATACATCGCTGAGCAAAACTGAGATGAGTTGCTCCGTGTAGGTTTTAAGGGGGATCTAGCAACGCCATCTTGAAAAATTCAGTTTTTCGCGCATTACTCAACTTCAAGGCTGCGATATCAAGAATCGGCCGCCGTCGATTTGTAAATACAATCATTAGCTATCTGAATATCATAAAATGACCTACATTACTATCACCTCACGACTAGGAAATTTAAAACGGATTGAAATATGAAAAAATGAGCGTTTTACATATTTTTGGGCGTGAGGTGAGTTATGTAGGTCATTTTTTGATATTCAGATAGGTTATGATTATGTTTACAAAACGACGGCGGCCGATTCTTGATATCGCAGCCCTGAAGTGAGTAATGCGCCAAAAACGGAACTTTTAAGATGACGTCGATAGATTGCCCTAAAGAATGTTTGATCGCTTCAGTCCAGTCAAGTTCAGTTAAACCTTTACAATGTAGAAAAATTCGGAAAGCAATTAAAGCTATTCCCTTTGCGTAAATAAATCGTCCAAATTTAAACCCGACCGAAAATCATAATTCTTTCAATTTTATAGAGACGCAAGACTTGCTGATTTTGCTCATCTTCTAGCTTCACAAGCTTAACCCGTAAACGCCCAAAGTATTTGGAGTGAAATTTAGCTTAAGAGAAATTGGAAGGATTGTTTCCATCAAAATACGAAATTTTAAGCTTGGAGGAATGCCTAAATTATTAAACTCCAGGTTTCCAGAGGGGCAATATTTTTTAATTGTGACAACACCGAACTGAAAAGATCCTCTAAAACATGAGAGAAGGGCGGCCCTTCTCTCATGTCTAAAATAAATTTTTCTGTTTCCGAACGGCATCGCTGGGCGGTGGTGGGTGAAGAAACCAAGGATCAGTGTTTTTATTGCACTTGCAGTGAATCCAACGGGTAGTAAATTGCGTTCGTCGGAAATATTAGAGAGCCCGCGAAGATCACGGCCAGCAAAGCACGTTTATCACGACATTCCAACAATTTTTGAAAGTACAGCCTTCGTTCGCGCTTATTTTTTTTTCCCAATATGTAATAATGATTCCTTTAAGAGTTTCGAAATAATTTCAGCGGCACTTTCTGATTGATAACTCAAAACTCACAAACATGCTTGATGTTTGTCGATTCATAGACCATTCATTACCTGACACTGTTGCAGAAAACGTGGTCGACGGACAAATGGTATTTTTGGTGTCAACGGTTGGAATGTCGTGCTTTGTTTAAAAAGTTGCTTTTCTGACCGTGATCAAGACGAGGCCACCATTAGAGCCAACAAGCGCGATTCATCATTGTAAGTACAATGAAAAGTAGCGAATCACTGATTATAGGTAGCGATATGCTCGTCCTTAAAGGTTCACCAAAGAATATATCCAACCCCATTTTCAAGAAATACAGATCTCAAGTAGAGCGCCATTTGAGAGCGTAGTGTGCAAGTAAACCAAGTACAAATCAATTTTTGATCTCCAAACCAAAGCAGTGGCTAAAATTTGCCACAAAGGAGGTCTTAAAATATGTGCAAGCTTCTTTTAATTCCCTTTGGGTATTTCTTCCACAAAAGCTTCCGATTTTGAAAAAAAATCTCGATTTGAAAATTCGATATGAGCAGCAGACATCGGGACAACAAACTCAAGGAGATCGTCGTCTGCTGCTCACCTCGGATTTTAAAATCGAGATTTCTTTCAAATTTGAAATTTCTTCTTGAAATGTTACCCAAAAATAATTACAGGGGGCTTGCGTAATCGTTCAGGCTGCCTTCAATGGGTGATTTCGTAGCTTCTTTGGTTTGAAAATCAAAATTTGTTTTGTGCCTGGTTTGTTTACATGCACACCACGCTCTCTAAATGGCTCTCTACTTCAGATCTCCATTTCCGCCGCGAATAAAAAAGTTCCAGGGGTGCGTTCAAGAAGGCGGTGTGCCTAAATCAAGGGTTTGGTGCGTCGCAGAGTGTTTGATATGGGTAGAATAGGTACATAATGGACAAATGAACTCTAGTCGACACTCAGACCCATATTTCTTATCCCTGAAATTCGATCATAACGGACAATGTAAGGTGGGGGTTGATTTGAGCAAGGGGGTTGCTCGAGTCTGGTAAAAGTGGCTTCCCGGTACGATCCCAGGTACAGGAACATCAGTCAATACAAAACGATGTATATTAATGCATCTTCGGACAAAAAAAAATCCTGTCTTCAACAGGGGTGGTGTTAGGCTAATCCCGTTAAAGGGTTGATTAGACACCGACCGCTTTCTCTCAAAACATGGGTTCTATCGAGGATTTTGCCATAAAATTTTGGGCTTGGGTGTATCCGGATCCAACCACTTCTGTAGGAATTACATACCAAGGAAACTAACGAGTCTCACTAGAACCCAGAAACAAGAGATCTATTGAACTACGCGTTTTTTTTTCTTTTTCTTTCTTTTCGTAAACACAAACTTTCAGGGCACTAAGCTTGTGCATTTGCAAGAGTTTAACCGGCTCACCTGTTGCAGCCCAGTTTCCACTTGGGCGCCGCTGACGGGTCGAGAACGAGCACGCCAGAGTCGCACTCTACGCAGCTGGAAACACCTGTGCTGTTGAGGCTGTGCGCGCAGCTGGGATGGGTGCAGCTGTTGCAGCCCATGCCTTTCTTCATCTCTCTGAAGGGCGGGTTATTGTAACAATACGGGCAGAAGGGGAAGCTGCGGCCCTTGGTGCCGGCGGACCACGAAAGCAGCTCAAAATCATCCAGCGGACATTTTAACTCCTTGTAAATGCGCACGTTGCCGTTTTGAGGAAGACTTAACGTTTCATCGCAGTGGCCGCAGTGGAGACGCGAAGGTTTCGTCTGGATATATTTCATATATCTTCGACATTTGCCGCACCTGAAACACAATCCGTTTCTTATGACTCCTTACTTTTCAACCCTGTAAAGTTCAAAGTAATTTTCCCGTCTCTCGTCCGTCTTCCGTCAAAAAGCCGAGCGTAACGAGGCAGAAGGCATGTACTAGCAGTCCAAAAGGTATCGTCCGGTTCTAGTAGTGCAGGAAGGCTCCGCTTTACGGGGAAATACATTGGCCACCGCCTTGTAGCACGACCAGAACCGGACATTACCTTTTGGACTGCTAGTACCATAACCTATCTTTGTTCAACCTAACCTTGCGGTCTGCAATCGCCGAGCTTTATGCCGCGTACTTCTCGGCGGCGGCACTGTCGCCGACAGGAGGCATCATATTCGGCGGCAGTCCAGCGGGACGGTAGGGAAACCATGCGCAAGACACGTGACCCGACCTAACCTAACCTGGGTTGAGGTAACTTAACCTACGAGAATCCTCGTAATGTATCGAGATAGTTCGAGTGTAGTACCAAGTCGAAGATAAATGTTTTAAGGTGATTTCGACATGAAATCCGGCCCATAAAGAGTCTAGAGAATAAAACAACAGGTATCGCTAGTATTCATTTTGAATGAAGCAACTTATCAGAGCGCCTCTCAAGACACACTACTTTTTGTCACCGTATGCCACTTATCCAAGTTTTTTGACTCAAGGTTAAAACCAGGGTTGGCATCGCTAATTTAGCGTTAGCGGCGCTACGGTCGCTAACGCTAATTTAGCGTTAGGGTCAGCGCGCTAATGTTTCCGTATGGCATTAGCGTTGGCGCGCTACGCCAACTGGACTCGTTAGCGACTATATAGCGCCGCTAATTGTTCAGCGCTAACGGTATTTTAAAATTTTCGCCAAAGTTTTAATAAACGCTTCAGTCGTTTGTTACCTTATTATAGAATTATTACTATAATTTACAAAATTGTCAATTGTATTTTGCACAAAATAGAAATGTAAAATAAAATCTAGCGGGAAATATCTCGAGATATATATTTTAAATGAATTTTTAGCCCGCGTTTCACACAAAATACTAATGATTGATGCAATTAATCCCCTGATAAAGGTCTCATAAAACTTTGACAAATCGTATGGAAACTTGTAACTGCAAGCAGCGCTTTTTCTACGTTGAGTGCGAAAAAAAAGGAAGTTCTACAGAAATGTAATTCTTGTGCCGCGGCTGGACTTGGAAAAAATTCTGGCACACTGCGATGGCTGATATTGCAACAGACTGAGAAGTGATTATATTGCCGCCAATACGTGCGTCTATCGAGAAAATGTGTTAGATAAAAAGTACGTAATATACTTCTGTCTTGAAGGTATGATTGGAGAAAAGCATGTGGAATATGAAGGGTGTTTCCAGGCCTCACCTTCTGACGCGTGCTTCGTCAGAGTGAGGTGGGGTAGGTCCATTCAGCGGCTCCGTGAAAGCCGAAGTCTTACTTAGCTGGCCAGATTCCAAAGATCTTCGCGATTTTGCGAGACTGGCCACGGCATTTGATCGCGGATTTAAACGAAGAAGGTCTAACCCTAACGTCTACTACCGGTATTTAGAAAAGCATTAACTTAAAAAAAAATACATAAAACTACCCGTGGTTGGGCCTCCCCCCTCCCCAAACTTCCCAGACCTTACGGGATGGGGTGTTTGAAGGGCTACCTCCTGAAGCGCAATTCGTCAGATTTGAGGTCAGGTAGAGCATCTTCTCAGCGGCTCTGTAGCTTGCGAAGCCAGGTAGAGTTGTATAAAAGACCTTAAGGCGAGGTGTTACCCATCCGGCCAGAAGTCCCGAAGTCTTATTTTAAGATTAAGACGGCCCGTGCGGTGCAGTCTGGTTACGACCATGTATTTTGCTGGGTGAAATTAAAAGTTCACCGAGATGTCAAAAAAAAAACAAAAAACTAAGGTATTATAGATAAAGACAAGACTTTCCGAATGCCGTGTGGAAAAGTAGGTGTCACCAACTACAATGAGAGGGTACCTACATTACTTCGAAGTTGCCCTATAAATCCACGTATTTTGACTTAACAAGGGCTGCTCTGGAGTCGCCTCGCTTCCAATATGGCCGGCAAGGGCGATATACAAAGGGGGTGGAATCTATACATAACGTCATTTCCTTTGCAAATACAATTTCGTTCGGTTCAGTGAGCTTTAAGCGCTCACCACCTCGAGGTACGTTCCACCTGAGATTTATAGCTTAAAGGAAGGTCAACATACCTTGAAAGTGCCTTGCCAGAGGTCGCTATCGGCGAAAAGGACACTTCGAAAAGCTGATCCATGCCTTCGATATTCTTCACAAAAAACAAGAATTTATGCTTGAAAACTTCGATGGTATGATTGAGTACAGCGCCGAAATCAGCTTTGCCTACGGCTATCAAGTTGAGTTGCTCTTCCACGGCGGATCTCATCGTTGGTAACACCAAATCAGGATCAATCTGCGACAAAAACACGCTAAAAATACCGTGTATGCGAAATACTTGCACATGAAATGATAGGCAAAAGCATTTTTGGCACTTTGAAGCGACTGGTTCGAAGTGAGTTCAGAAGAGTTCAAATAATTACTCTCGCGCTAAGAGGTTGGATTAGACTACTTTAGCAGAGTTATCACGTTTTCATGATCCCAACTCTCTCCCACTTCCTCCAGGTCAATGTCATGATTACTCCAAAGATCAGAATTCCGCATTCATGAAGACTGAAACAATTTTCATTCGACGTAACGAAATCTTTTCGACATTTTACATTGCTCCAAAACAAGTGGCTTTTCTAGCATTTCAAAAATGGTGAAGAATATGAAATTTTAAAAACTGTTAAGAATACTGTCATAAAAAGGGCTCAGAAAATAATGAAGAACCCCACAAACCGCACATCGATACGATCATCCGATCGCTAAAAAATTGACGCTGAATTTGCCTGTGACGTCAAAACTCCTACCAATTTGGTATGAGTTGTGACGTCACTAGCGACTTCAACGTCGATTTTCTAGCGATCGGATGATCAAATCGGTGTGCGGTTTGTGGGGTTCTCCACTATTTTCTGTGCTCTTTCAAATGAAAGTGTTTTTAAAAAATCGTATTCTTCCCCATTCTCCCGGTCACAGCGCAATTTTCCCCAAGTTTTCGAGGTTTTCCCCGACTTGGTTAAACCTCCCTGGATTTTTCAGGTTTTCCACATTTTCCAGGTTCTCTAGATTTGTGGCAACACTAAGTTAACGGAGCACTCCGACAATGCGATCTGAGAACTGAAACATATATCTCTGTTTCGTGGTTAACAGTTCCTAGCTGTGGCCACGCAATTTCATGATACAGATAACCACCCCTTTGTTTTACACGGTTTGGAAGAATTGAACTTAAGAAGCGAATTGGAAGAAGCGAACTTAAGTTACCTTTTGATAGCCGTGAACCAAGACGATGCCGAGATTGGTCGGAGCAAGCTTTCTTCCCGCATTAACCGTTACGTAGTTCCGCAGTCCAATGTTCTTAATATGGACGGGGATGGAGGCATCTGTTCCAATACCATGTTTTTCCATCAACGTAATCAGTTCCGATTCCGTCAGGTAGTCAGGGGGTGACGTCAGGCACTCGACGAGTTTCACCTACAAGTCAATACCCATCTTTGAAAGACACTGCACTGCAAGCCAAACCCGAACCGGACAGGCTCATGTCAACTCACGTCTTGAACGTCCACGATATCTCCTTCGGTGAAGCTCGGAACAACCTCGTTCTTTCCCAGAGCTTGCCAGTGCATCACAGCGGTGTACCCGGGATCCAACAGGGTTTTGCCGGAACAGCTGAAAGTTTCAGTACCTACTTCCAGAGTCGCTGTAGTTGTCCGATATTTGCAATCTCGTGAAACCTGTCGAAGAGGTTACCTCATAAGTACTCAAAGACAGCTTCAAAACGATGCGTTGAGCAGTAGAAAATAGTGAGAGAGAGAGTCTGCGACTCGTCCAGATCTGAGACCAAATTATCGTCACGTTTTTCTTTGAAATATGCAGACTGATATTTTTTTTTAAATCAATATCGAAAAAAAGTCTAGGAATGTCTCATTTTGTGAAGCTAACAAGGGGAGTACCTTAACTTGCCGCCTCCGATTTTCTTGAAACTTTCAGAACTTTAAGATATTTGTACGAAAAGATGCCCAAGCCCAAAACTTGCTGCCAGAATGCATTGTTTCTACCTTAAAAACAGTGCTGAAATTGAACAAAAAATATAACAACACGAAAAATTGCCAATATCTTGGAAACGGCTCGAAGCATCGCAAAATCCTAAAAATTTCAGCCTGAGGCGCTACATTACGGTGTTCCAAAAGGAATAGTTATTGGTTTTAAATTACACCGAAAAAAATGTTAAAAATTGAACGCTATTTTTAAGGTAGTAACAATGAATTTTGGCAGCAAGTTAAGGGCTTGAATATCTTTCCATACCGCCATCTCGCAGTCCTGAAAATTTCAAGAAAATCTGGGGGCGGACAGTTGTAATACTCCCCTTGTAAGTTGACGATTTCAAATTATGCATTGAAAAACTATTCTAGCAGTGCTTAATTCCGTTTCCACGCTACACAGCTGCAGTTCCGCAAAGTTTGGCGGACGAAATCTCTCATCTCTCAAGGCGGACAAAATCGGAAAATGCATTTCGTTTGACACCTACTACCGTATTCTCCCTGCTATAGTACGCACCCATATATAGTACGCACCCGCATTTTTGAGGCTAAAAAGTAGGAAAAAAATTATCCTCCATGTATAGTACGCACTCATGTATAGTACGCGCTTTTTGAGGCGCAGTTAGCAGACGACGCACAGAGCTCCGTCTACTAGCTGGTTCTATCAGTCCAAAAGGTATTGTCCAGTTTTGTTCGTGCTACAAGTACAAGGTGGCCTATGTATTTCCCCATAAGGCGGAGCTTTTTACCGCGACCAGAACCGAACAATACCTTTTGGACTGCTAGTACATCATACGGCCGCTGATGAAGTGTTCAGGTTGTGGTTCTTTGTTGAAACGAAGTGCAAAGGCCGGTCCGCGCTTGTTTTTATC
>Ga0058701_10001325_pt1 | contig 17421 bp, 11 predicted proteins | sample AgamicOrMae_FD_97039 | JGI IMG/M metagenome (GOLD analysis project Ga0058701, IMG submission 97039) | Agave microbial communities from Guanajuato, Mexico - Or.Ma.e | ecosystem: Host-associated > Plants > Phyllosphere > Phylloplane/Leaf | place: Guanajuato, Mexico | collected 2012-06-04
ACCATACCAAAGGACTCATCAATAGCTTTTCAGATATGGCTGGACATGAGCTTATCTTGAAAAACATCGACGTGTTTGTAATTTTGGAGGAAAACAAACTGGGAACGGAGCAGCCTAAAACAGGAAATTTTCAAATGATGATATTTTACATATTTCCACCCATAATATTAACGCCGCCGGGAACATTAATATTGACAACGTGAAACATTTTTTGTGTGCTATCAATAAAAAATAATAAAAATAAAAAAATGGTATAAGAAAATCAAAATTCAATAATTACTCATTTACACAAAAAAATGGATTTGCTATTAACATTTTTTTTTCGCGAACAAACTCCCAAAAAATTGTATTTTTGAATACTTTTACAACATGAATCCATTCTGTGAAGAAAAAGTGTTCCCATATTTCCGATAAGTATCAAAAACAGAGTCGCTCATTTTTTCATGCCACGATTTTCCCGCTACTAGAGAGGCTAATGATTTAATTTTCAGTTAAGAAGACGGACCATCTCGCGCGAACTAATCGGTGAATTGAGATGTGTGATAGTAAGTAAATATAATGAGGTGGGCAGCGGAGTGGAGTGCGTGGACTTCATTCATGGGAAGATGGCACGGAGACTAGATGAATGGCCGAAAGCGGAACGGATTGATCGCCGCTCGAGACGAACGAGCGGAGCAGCGGAGAGCGTCTTGCGCCGCCGCCACCGCCGCCACGACGCAATCACATTGACGAAGGCGCTGCGTTGCGCCGCCGCAGGAAGTGGCCACACCGGCTTCCGCCACTTTCCCAGTTATTTTAATGTCCGCATCGTTCCGGAGGGGGCAACGTGACAGGTGGATGTCTCGTGTGAGGACCAACACATAAACAAGGTGTCAAAACTGGACCACACACCTTCTCGCCTCGGAAATTGGCTGATGGACAGAGTGTAGTAATATGAGTTTGTGTTCCGCAATGCGGGTTGCTATTCTAGCGATAAACGAACTGAGAGGGGGGCGGAGCTGGCTTGGGGTTGGTGTGGGAAGTTTTGCGTTAGGGTTGATTTTAGTCTTGTCATGTGAGTATAACAGAACATATGCGGTCTTGTTAGATGTTGGGAATCAATTTTTTTAACATTCATTTTACGAAGTGACTATTCACACGCTGTCCCATTTAAAATATATTAGGTTGATTTCCGTGGGTTCATCTTTCATTAATGCATTAGGTTGGTTTTCGTACGTTCAAGTCTCCCTTGTATTGACATGGGCGTGCGAATAAAACTGACCTCTATGGTTGCACCATCAGAAATTTTATGCCGCTTTTTCGCTGTTTTTGAAAGCACAGTTGAAATAATATGCTTCTAAAAGAGGAACGTGTTTCATCTAAGAAGATATAGGCAGAGTGAACAGTAAAAACAAAATACCTGTTTTAGAGATTTCAGTAACCTGTCTAGGGTCAGGAACCCACAAGGAGGTAATACGTGTTTCGGTTAAGATAGACCTGTGTTCAGCTATATAATTCAAAGGGTCTCCGCTAGAGTTTTCCACTGATGTGTCTGAACATAGGTCTATCTTGAAAAATTACAAATATATACGTACCGCGCGAGTTACGAGCCCCTGAGGATGTTTGGAAATGGCGTCGCAACCCGCTGAGCACACGTGTCATGCGGGTTGCCTACTACGAAATTCCTAGTTTTCGCGCCTGTGGTAGGCGACACGCATGGCATTCGTGTCGAGAGGGTTGCACAGTCATTTCAGAAAATCGCCTTGGAGGCTCGTAACTCGCACCGTCCTACCCGAGTTTTAGTTTCACACCCACAACAATAAGTACAGCATTGTCTTAAACGGTTTTTTTTTTGTTTCATTGTGTATGGTACGGATTGTTGTCCCTTTAAGGGGTAGTGAAGTTGGGTAAGGTCAGTAACGTTGGGATGGGGCTGGCTTACCTCCGTGACATTAATGTGACGTCAGCTTCGGTTTCTTGGTTGGTTTGGTGAGGTTTTTAAGGTTTAAAGAAATTCGGCGAGGTTGGGTAGGGTTTGAAGGCTAGTAAGTCAATGCGATCCAATTTTATTCAGCTATTTTATTTAAGCTTAACCGCTACACCCAGAGAAAGATATTCTCAATTCAAGAATAATAATTCCTTAAATACAGCCAAGAATATTTTTCCTTGCAGCAAGAGATTTATTCTTGCAACAAGAAATTTATTTTTGGGACAAGAATTCTTTTTTTCTTGGAGCAAGAATTTTTTCTACTAACTTTAAGAAAAAATCTTGTTACAAGAATAAACTCTTGTTGCAAGGAAAAATATTCTTGGCTGTATTTCAAGTATTTTTATTCTTGAATGAAGGATGTCTTTCTCTAGGTGTACCTCAAAATTCCCATAAAATTTAAAAAAAATACAAAAAATGGCTAAAAATTAAAAGTAGCCCACTTTACTCGAAAAATAACCACGGAATCTCTCTTTCTGAGCCGGATAGTTATCCTCAAAATACAACCCCTGGACCGCAGCAGTTCCTCTCTACATTTCCACATACCACACCTCAGTTGTATACAGTTTTGAAATTATGCAAAGTCTGCACGCATAGCGCCAGCAAAATACGACCACAAAACTTCATGCTGGAATTCTCGTGTGTTTCGCCGAGTGATCTTTCCTTTGACGGCTGGGAGGGGGGGGAGAGGGGTGCCATGGGGGAGGAAGTGGGCGACGCTTAAGTGCCTTTGTATTTTCGGCAAAGGAAAGTATATTCATTTATTCCATAGACTATGCGATTAAAACACTCGATTTCTTCCCATCTGAAAAGCTGAGCACCCATCTCTGCCAATAAGAGTGCCCCTTTCAAGTTCCCCCCAAAAAATACCCATAAATAAATAGTTTTAAAAAAAGTTGATACCATTTTAAAATATCTTCCAGTTACTGATTTGAATTGTTGAGGAACGCATTGTCTTCAAGATTTTGAGGTTTAAGCTTTGTGGAAGAAACAATCAAATAGAATAAAGATCTTATATTCATGGGAATTGTTGCACTGTCTTCCGGGTACATTCTTGCTAATTCGTCGATAGACGTTGTTTAGTGTTGTTAATTTTAAAATAATATTAAAAGTCTACTTTGATGGAAAACTTCATTTTGAAAAATCTTCGTAGTAGGAATCATGTTTTTTTCTTACCTTTTCTGTCTTGAAGGCCCAGCAAAGACTAACGTGATCTGTAGAACACCGGGCCGCAGTGCAGTAGCACCTGTGAAACACACAAAAAAAAATTAGACTCTTAAAAAGGGCAGTTCAAGAAAGGCAGAAAAATAAAAAAATATTTCAGGAGACATAAGCTTGACGTAATTTACTGATCTAATTTGACCCTGCATTACATGACCTAAGTAGACCAAACCACAGTTAACATAACCAAAGTTGGCCTAACCCAAGTTCACCTAACCTAAGTTAACCTAACCTACGTTAACTTGACTCAGGTTAAACTAACCTTCGTTGACCTAACGTAAGTTGACCTAACTTAAGTTGGCCTAACTTAAGTTGACCTAACTTAAGTTGACCTACCTTAAGTTGACCTACCTTAAGTTGATCTAATCAAAGTTGACCTAATCAAAGTTGACCTAGTCTACGTTGACCTATTCAAAGTTGACCTAACCAAATTGATAAAACCTAAGATGACCTAACCAAAGTTGCGCGAGTCGGTTAATCACGTGTAAGCGGGAAAAACTGCTCACTTTAGCTGCAATGACCTAGAAAGCTTTCCGTAAGCTCTAATGAACTTTGAAAACGGTAGTAACAGGCACCAGCTTCCGCGATATGACGAAAAAATCTTCGTTCATTAACGAGAATGAAGAGAAGAGAATGCGCATCAAAGAGAAATGGCAGTCGCCTTCGACTGGCGTGACTGTCCCCGTGCAAGGTGACACAAGCGGGAGACACATTCCCCTGCGAAAAATGCCGTTCGTGACAGATCACTGTCTTCAGTGATTTTCGAGTATTTTACTATTTTAACGCTGACATACCTATCCATGTATACAAAGCTAATATTTTTTATGCTCTCCTGATATCCGACACATAATTTCATTGCGGTCAATGTTCTTTGGATTACCGTTAAGTACACCTTTGATATCCGGATATCCTTGACATTCCACGTATAAATTTTCAGCCAATTGTTAGCGCCTGACTTATTCCTTAGGTATGATTTATTGCCTGCTTCGGTGCGAATTGCGCAACTCAAGTAGTAAACAGGCAAAGCTCCAAGGGACAACAGCTGCCAGCTTTTGCGTCCGCCAGGCTGGCTAACAAATGAAGCCAGCCTACGCGCTCTCGGACCCATACAAGCTGATAGCGGAATTAAGAAGCTCTTTTGGAATCAAAATTAGGTACTCTAAATATATTTTGGCTGCGCAATACATCGCTCTCTGGTCTAAATAGTATACCGCTCCAATGCATTATATTTCATCTAATTTAGATTCATCAAACCTAACCTTAACTAGTCTAAATCATGATTTCTTCCACAGACATTAACTCGTTTTCTCAAATTTATGAAAAAAATTGACTGGTACGTGAATTCTGGTCACATAAAGCTTCCGTATAAGGTTGATTATCGTGCTAAAGGTAACCCAACCTAACCTCATCAAACCTAACCTTACCTAACCTAGCACTGTTCGTACAAACGTTGTCTAAGATAACTTTTTTAACATCGTAAGGTAAGATCATTCGAAGGAAATAGGGAACCTTATCTCATCTTGCTTGATCTCACCCAACCTAACCTCATCAAACCTAACCTTACCTAACCTAGCATTGTTCGTACAAACTTTGTCTAAGATAACTTTTTCTAACATCGACCCAATTAAAACGTCGTTTCCAATTCTGAACTGAACCGCAATTCGAATTCTATCAACGAACAGTCTTTTCATCGACTGTGTACAGAATTTAGTGTCGCGAATAGTTACTGCGACATAGTTCCATTTATCATGTTAATAGAAGGATTACAGTCACTTTTATCGCGACGTGTGCGTTGTAAAATGCAGTGACAAAAACCAAATTAACTGCAAGCCTGAAAAATTGGTATAATTAAAAGACACTGTTGAGACATTTTCTTAGCGAGATGGGGCTAAAAGGTATAGGAGTTGTTAATCAAAAGCATATTACGGGGCTCGGCTTCTTATGTGAGAAGGACGGAAGATTTGGCTGCGTTTCGCGGGAGAGAGATGGCACCGCTGTCTCCTCCGATGACCTTGAAAGTGTCATTCCAGGATCTTCAAAAGAAGGAACGGTAGCTGGCTGGGTGCATGTGCTGGCAAGAATGGAAAAAAAAGACGGGCGATCCCAAAGTTATGAATGGAAGTGTAGCTTCGAGGGCGTTGCGTAGCGATGCCGCCGTGACAATGCAATGACCGCCCGACTACGAAAACGATTGATGGCCTATACCACGACCGAGGTCGCTATTTCTACCTTTTCCACCTTTCGACGCCAAGTCCAGCGGAGCGAGGCACAAAGCACTTTGTCTCGAATTAAACTGACCTGAGTAAGGCTAGTCACAGTGCACCACATAACCTAACATACGCGTAGAAATTTTGTTTATCCTTGTGATTAACCTATAACAGCCCAAAGTATTTAGAGTGAAATTTAGCTTAAGAGAAAATGGAAGGATTTTTTTCTATCAAAATACGAAATTATAAGTTTTGAAAAATGCCGAAATGATCAAATTTCAGGTTTCCAGAAGGGTGATATTTTTTAAATTGACAATACTGTATAGAAAAGATCCTCTAAAATAAAATGTTTGTTTCCGAATGGCATCGCTGGGCGGTAGTGGTTAAAGGAATACGAGGTAGAAAATGCAACTTACAAAAATTTGCATTCCTATGGATACACTGCGTTGATACAGGAACGCCTGGACTGGGAGAAAAAGCAATGTCGTAGATTCCTCGGTTAGGGTCATAAGCCGCTTTCGAAGCTAGTGACTTTCATTTTTACGAGATTGGTAATGATAATGCATTAAAATACATTGGACATAGCGTTCGGTCAAGTCAGTTCAATGGTATTGCCAACACAAATTCCTAAAATAATAATAATCACTAGATGTAAAGATGACACTTCTTAGGCTCTCCACTATTCACACTTTGTAGGCCAAGGTCATGAATAGACCTACAATCTCAGAACATACGAAGAGGTTTAGAGTCTTTAATAAATCTAATATGTAAAAAATGTATTCAGAACGTGGGTTGTCGTAAAGGCTTCCATGGTATCGTGTCTTTCGTACAAAAGTGTGAGTTTCCTAGAGAACAGTGAATCACATCGTCAGACAAGGAAAACAATACATCCGTCGCAGGATGATGGATGAGCGAGGGAGATGCCCTGTCAACTCAAGCTCCGTAACGAGACAGTGTGAGCAAATAACTAATACGCCGTGCATAAGCAACTTTTTCAAGTAGCGAACCGCAAATGTCGACTTAAATCTTAGCGTAATCGATACTTCTCGCTATCTGTGCGCGTTAAATGCAGTACTTTAGTTTTGTCTCGGGTGCTTTGAACTTTGGTTAACCACAGTTTCATAGGTCCATTAATAGCGAGTGACCGGAGCATCGCTAACAACTGAGATATCTTCGTTGTTTCGGGTAAAGTTTCCTTCGTGAACACAAAATAACGTCGATGTATCCAATAAATATTATGAGCCTATTTTCCATCTGATACCCAGTCTTTTAGCGGGCTTCCAAGCAAACATACTTGTTGTAAAAAAAATTAAAAAAATGTAGATATAAATGTGGACATTTTTGAATAATTTGAAAAGATTAGAATTTTCAACCAAATTTTTGTAAAATTTAACATAAAAATGTACAAATTAATTATGGGACAGATTACGTACAGTGGAGATCCGTAAGTCCTATCGCCTTCAAATCTAGGGACTTTTTGTGTCGAGATATTTATGTTATACACCAATACCATTGAACAGACCTGGCCGAGCGCGAGGTCATCCGTATTAAGATGCAGTAGTATTACCAACACAAATTTCGCAACAAAAAAAAATCACTAGATTCGAATAGGACACCTCACTATCTCAACTGTGCACTCTAAATTTGAATCAATGAGAGTCTCTCCAGTGAATTTTCACTGAATCTCAGAGACTCTCACTGATTCAAATTTCGAGTGTGCAAATGTCGATTTTGCTCAACTTTTGGCTAAATTTTCGGCAGAAAGAGTCTCTTTTAGGGCAATATCCCGGTCGGAAAATCTGCCGTAAACAAAGAGATGTGCGTCCGCACGCAGGATCAAAACAATTCCAATTCATAAAAAATCTTCCCTTCCAAAGCTCTTCTCCTCGGTACCTTAGTCCTTAATCCTCTCCCGTTAAAGCCGTAAAAGAGAAGGCAAATCGTTCGTCATTTGACAAGTACCCATAAGTTAAGACATCCACCAGTGAGATGAACGCATGCGTTGGTCACGAAATTCCTTACGCATTGAGGCCATCCGTGTGCAGGCATAATTGGCGGGTACCCCGTCCCGTCCCGTCCCTTGGCGTCGCGTCCCGTCCCGTCGCGCCGCGCCGTGTGTGTTCGACTCGTGGTTGAGACCGCCCCAGTAAAGAGACCTCAGTCAACTACGTGTGAGCCATCGCAGCCGAGGCATAACACACGTGCGCCGCTGCGGCAGCTGCGGCACCTGCCGCCGCAACTGGCATTAAAATAGTCATCCAGGAGGTCCTGCTACGTTGTCCTCTAATGTTTACTTCAAAAGGTCCTAATTTTCTTTGTGTTCGTGGTAAACGTCCTCCCAGCGGTGCCTGCACATTGGTCTACGGCGAAGTTTTCATGTCTGCCTCTGAATATGATTTTGGATGTGGAAGGAACGCTATGCTATCTAATTTACTGAGGTGATTTAAAAGCTATTTGTAATACACTACGTTGATGATTTTGCAATGTTAACTTCTTGAGTTCCACCTTTTGTCACCTTAGATGGAAAGGCGGGGTAAAAGGCTTTACACATGTAACCTAAATAAAGCTTATCTAAGTTAAAATATCTTAAGTTAACCTAAGCGTGGTTCACCTTGCTCAAGTTATACTTAGTTCACCGAACCCAAAATAACCTAACCCAAGTTAACCTAACTCTGGTTCACATTACCCTAGTTAGCCTTTATTCACATGACCCAAGTTAACCTAATCCAAGTCAATCTGACTCAAGTTAACTAACCCAAGATAACCTAATCCAAGTTAGATTAACCTAAGTTAACCTTATCCATTACCTAAGGTAACCTAAACCAAGATGACCTTACCCAAGTAAACCTCAACCAAGTTAAAGCTAACCAAATTTATCCTGATCAAAGTTAACCCTATCCCAGCCAGAGCTTACCAAAGATAACCTAACCAAAGTTAGCCAAGACAAAAATTAACCCAGCCTAACCTAAGTTAAACTTACTTAAAACGTCGACTAACCAGATGACGTTTACTTCACGGCAGAAGGCTTCTGCCGAAATAAAGTAATTAGAAACAAGCTTAACAACGCAATGTGGTACCAAGGAAGTGAGGCACAAGGCAGCCAACATACGCCATTGGTCGTCTTTTATGAAAGGTTGAACCTCTTATAACACCAGACGTAGAAAACATAGAACCTTTAAAACACACGAGAGTGACGTTTGCATTCTGACAGCAATGCCCTTTCCTTCAAGACCAATAAAACAATTTAATCGACAATTGGAATGTATCACACAGTGTTAATTAATCGCATTGTTTGTGTAAACAAGGCGATATTGAAAATGAATGCTTACTTGCAAAATGCGAGTTGGCCGTATGCAATGCAACGCCCGCGCCGCGCACCTGTCAACGAATCTGATTCCGAGATGAATCACAAATGTAGGTCAAGGCAACGACAAACACAACCGTTGAATATGTACAAGTAACGTCTGTAAACAACTTTTTCCTTATGGATTTCGCAAATATTGCCGGCGAATTCCCAACAAATTGCTTCGGACGGAACTAGACGACGAACCGTCTTGCAATCAAAATATAGTTTCAAGTTCAATTTTATTGTCCCAGTAGGCAGTTTGCAAAATCTGTGCGTCAGCGATTCGTTTGTAGGTGATTTATGATACGTGATATTTCGGGATTACAGCTCTGTTTCAGGCTATCTTTAGGGGGATCAAAAATGTGATTTGGGACGTGTGAAAAGCGCGAAAATATGCAACTCAAATATTGGTCTACACAGCTTTCTATTTTGATGTATTACTCATTTCATGGTTGCTTATATCTCAGGAGGAATCGAACACTGTACTTGACCGTCAATTGCTTATTTCCTGTTGAGTTATGTTTATTATTCAAAATATGTCAATCAAGAATTACGCCGAAAATCAAGCTTGGTCCAAATTTACTTTGTGTTTCATCCAAAATAAACAAAACCAACAAAACGCAAAAAATTTACTATATCTATTGTTAATTATGTACTCTATTTTTTCCTCTTATTTTTTTCCTTTTGGTCTAATTTTTTTGGGTTAAAGTGAGCACTTCTGGTGTACGATTGATCAAGATTCACTATGGGCAAAAATCAAGCAGACAAATATTGGTCGAAATATAAAAATATTTTAATTGTTAAAAACAAAAAGACTAGCCACTTGAAGACAGATTCAAAAGTTTTAGTCGAACCTTGATTTAGGTTATACATAAAACGGGAAAAAAAGGTTTTGTTACGGCATCAAAATTAGGGACAACAAATAATTTTCTTGGTTGCTGCAACCAAAAACTTTGCTGCAGTAACCAACCGTTTTGTTGATAGAACTAAACATTTTGATGTAGTAACAAAATATTTTTGCTGTCCCTATTTTAACAAATGATTTTGTTGGTATAACAAAACCTTTTATTCCGTGAACAACGGGCACCCATCATTTTTGTTGTTACTGTGGCGAACTTAGATGAAAACTACTCGCAACTTCTCGTTTAAGTGTGAGCCGTTTATTACTGAATGAAAAACTTCGCAGCCTGTTGTTTCTAGTCGTTCGTACGTGACCTGATGCGCGCATGTTCAATTACCTAATCACACTGCTTTGCCAACGTCTCATATGCAACAACGGTCAAAGAGGAAATTCGGCAGACGTAGCTGAAACGCCGCCGACACGGAAAAAAAGAACAAAATCATTTGTTAAAATAGGGATAACAAAAATATTTTGTTACAACCACAAAATGTTTGGTTCTATCAACGAAACGTTTGGTTGCTACGGCAAAATTTTTGGTTGCAGCTACAAAAATTTTATTTGTTGTCCCTAATTTTGTTGCCGTAACAAAACCATTTTTTCCGTGGAGAAGAAAGCGGCAAAGGGTTAGGTGTACAGTGCTTCGCTCCGCTCTGCTTCACAATGTAAGGCTTAAACAAGAGAACGGAAATGCACCTTAGTGCCGAGCCACGTTCTCAAAAATTGAACCCATTCAAGGAGAGCTAAAATTGAAAATTATATATCTTCGTAAAAAAAGTGTAGTAAAAAAAGGGTGAAGTTTTATGATGCTCCATCCTTCACTACCTGCCTCGGAACCTTTTTATATGACTGTACCGTTACAGCATCTTGTTCGGAAGCTACCCATGTGAAAGCTATATAAAATCGCGATCCAAAAAACCCCGACGTTTTATTAATAGCTCTTTTTCCTTTTGTAAAAAGGACTGGCGACTGCCATTCCACATTCCCTGCAACCTTCTTTTGATGCATCAAGACTAGAGAGAAAAACAACTCCCAAGAATCGAGCTTGTAATTCTTAAATAATTCATAGGCCTAAATTTGTTTTGCCGATGTGACTAACAGCAGACCGATTCACCCACAGAGTTCCCTGACGAAATCTTTTTAAAATATTTTATTTTTACGATAATTTTGAAAAAAAAATATACCGGAAAAAAGTACTCAGGAAGTTGAGAGGAACTGAAAGATATCAGGTAAAATTATCAATTTTACTTTCAAATGTTACCGCTTTATCATTATTATTTCTTTGGAGAAGAGTCTATACGACATAGCAATATTTAGCATTTCTATCTGGGAGAAAAATCAAATTTTCTACAAAGATACAAACGCATCTTTGTAAAAAGTAGTTTTTGATATTACATTGCTGCCACAAAGAACTCGACCGATTTCATCCCAGTGAGCTATGACCATAGTTGAAATTTTGTTGAACGACGAAAATGTTTCCACATTCGTACACGCTAAAAAAATAGTCGTGGAAATTCGCTTTAGCAGTAAAATTTCACTCCTATAGTGAAAAGTGAGCCACTAATTTGCTTATAGTGAACCACTTCTCACTATTTAAGAGTAAATTTTCACTCTCAAAGCGATTTTCACAACTAATTTTTTAGAGTGTACGTTTTTAAGAACAGTATGATGTTAACTTAGCCTAAGTCCAAAGGTACCGTATCGGATTTCATCGAATTCAAAACATCATTACACGAAATTTTCAGTCCAAAAATCTAGCCAATCGTTGTGCTCGCCAATACGTGAACAGGTAGATGAATTTCACGTGCATAATTTCAGCGCGGAACCTGTATAGAGTCCCTACCTATAACAAAGATCCATCATGAATGGGCCGACCCTAAACATAGACATCCAACGCATATCCATGACAAATAAGTGTCGGCCCAAAATAAACACGCGCTAGCCACCGAACCTGCAGGTCACCGACAGACGGCTGCGCGGTCAGTGGAGGGGAGCCTGCAATGGACCACGCGCTAGCATCTCTCTTGCGCCCTTAAGGGCCACCGCCAGGTAGGTTGCCGGTCGGCAATGAGTAAAGAGGCGGCGTTTCATAAACGCTTTTAGCGGACGGACCCCTGCCAAATTCTTTTATGATGATTTATGCAGGTATCAGCAAACGAGGAACGGCATCAAAAGAAGCCATACAAGAGAAAACGAAATGAGATTTTACTGTCAGGCTGCCTCGAATGTTCTAGGCCAACTTACATGCTACACATTTTATTTTATGAGTCAGGTTTGCAATCACAGCTTAAAATGTTTTATTTTACGCATTTAGCATTTGAGCTTTCGTCACCAAACCGCGATTCGGCTTACTCCCTGTCGCCGAGGGGCTCCAGGCTTACCGATAGCGACAGTGGAAAGCGCCTGGCCTAAGCGATTGTACGTCGTTAGATCTCGTTATAAATATGAAATAGTAGATCACGGTGGAGAACGTGAGTAAAAATTGCAAATTTTAAAAATGATATTGCGTCACAGTAAAAAAAAAAATTCATTTTAGGGAATACTATGTTTTGGGTGTGGAACTAAAACGGGGGTAGTACGTATTTTCAACATTTTTCAAGATAGCCTTATTTTCAGCCATATCATTGAAAAAGCCTCGGCGAGAGCTTTCCATTGATGTGGCTGAACATCGGTCTATCTTGAAAATTGAGCAAAACACGTACTACCCCTGTTTTAGTTTCTTACACAAAAAAGGTATAGAACTCCCTAAAACAAGTGTTCCCTTTTTATGTGAGGACAAATCTTTTTCTTAGTTACAAATTTAAAAGAAAATACATAACGCACTCTAGGTATAACGACGCAAGACAGTTTCGGACGTAAAATGGGCGAAGCTAACATGTCAGGATTTATCCCACCAAAAGATGATATTGCGGCTGTGAGTCATGATGGAATAGACTTACTAAAAAGTCAGAAACTGTTCCTCTGCTTGGGTTGTTTGCGTCGTTTCATATTAAAGCTTTAGGACCTTAAATTTTCCACGCAGACGAAAGCTGAGCCTCTGTTTGAAAATTGCATGCGCGAGCGCTTCGCAGATTTCAACACCCTCCTGGAAATGTGGCTTCTTCCCTACGTCGCTTAACGCCAACGGCCTAAGATAATTTTTACTTCGTGCGTTTGACTCGTGTAGTCACGCGTTAAGTAAGCGGCCCGTGCTACTCCTAAAAACGCCTATTTTAGCGCCCGAATAGCAATAAACGATTACAATAATCTATAAGTGCTTTATGTTACTAACGTACACATATTCTGAACAAAATTAAGGGAAAATGACTGTTTAAGAGTGCTGCTCACAACGGCACGGTTTACCGCCACGATTCCAAGAGAAATTCTAGAACTTCTTCGTTAGCTTCTTCCGAAAGGTCTTACGATCCATCGCCTAAAACAAGGTTAGGTAATCGCACGAGTGGAAAAAGACATCTTTTAAAACTGACAATGGGATGAATCAGGAAGCACTACAATCATTCGATCCGAAGACGAAGAGCAGTTCGCCACGGCACAGCTTACCCCCTCCTTTTACTTGCGGTACCACTGCTTTAAGCGTCTCAGGAATCTTGCGCGGTTTGCCACGGCTCAGCTTCCCCCACTACTTCGCGATATCTCCCACCCCGGACACGCTGGCCGGCTCGCTATGGCACGGCTTCCCCCGCCACATCTCTAGCCTTATGCTCCATTGTAAGCGCTCTGCAAACCCTGGGGCTCTCTCGCCTATAACCCTTTGTCACCATTACTCTAATTAAATACATCAGGTAACCTATAACCAACTCCTCCCAGAAGAAATCTGTAAAATTTGCATCTTAAAAATAACAGGATTTTTTGGCTGAAACATTCCATTTTAGAAAGTAGATAAATTCTGATATCAGAGAAAATTCATTAAAAAAAAATCTAAATAAACGGATATTGTGGAGATTTGTTATGCTGCATAAAGAAAATTAGTAGTGTCGAGATTATTTCTTTGGGGTGAAAGAGCAAAACGGTCTAAGTCAATAGGTCAACCCTGGCCCAGCCTCAATAAAGTTGACCTCTGAAAACGGGCTTAACGGTCGGGTGCTCAGCTGGACGCGGTCCAGTTTGTAAGCGGGAAGTAAGCCAACTTCATTTTAATTTTCCAATGAAGACTGAATGAAATTGTCGACTCAGCAGCAGAAGCCACCTTACTTCCCATAACAACTCAAAGCTACCGACCAGAATCTCCTTGTCACATCACTTCGTCCGACTTCGTCGGCAGTGCGGCCAACAATTACGACGTGTACATCATCATTAAACAGTGTGGACAGCGCTGCGCAGAGAGAAACGTAACTCACTTAACGTGTGGTCCGAACGCTCTGGGACGCGAATGAATGGGAGAAAGAATGAATGGACAAAGTGAATGAACCACCAAAAGGGAAAAAACGTCGGACGACGGGAAAAAAGTTGTGTGATTCTTTTATCGAGGCCGCCGCCAGGGCCGCCAGGGCTGATGCGGTGCGAGTGAGATAGCTTCAAGCGAGTGGAAGACGAGTAGCTGGGTTTGGGGACAGAGTCGCGGTAACGTCACCCTGCACTTTTGGGTGCCACCATACCATTTCTTTTCTTTTTTTGGGGGGGGGGGATGAAGGCTGCAACTGGTTTCAAAAGTAACCTAACTGAACATTGGAAAGGTAGAATTTTCCACCTTTAGTCGGCAAGCCGAGCGGAGAGACAAGAGAGCATCTCTAAATCACGTTTAATTTGACCTAACATTTGTTAACGTAAAAATCACAAAGCTTTATGCCGTTTACTCCCCCCACAACAGTAGCTACCGCTGAGAAGTAAACGGTATCAGGCTTGGCAGCAGCCGTTTTTGTCAGATCGTTGAAAAGGTTCTTATGCTCCAGAATATACATTTTAGAAAAACTGGTAAATGCGGCAGCCAAGTAAGTTCAGGCCCTTATGCACACCGTCAAACGAAGAAACTCCTGGAAATTATATGCGTTCTCTTTTGTCCAGTAAACTTAACTAAGCTTTACCTTTCAGAACCAAAATAATTAACTGAAACACAGCAAAAACGAATCCCATATTTGGGGAATGCAACATCGGTTTTGAATGTGAAACCAAAACGGGGGTGGTACGTATTTTGGTTACTTTCAAGCTAAGCCTATGTTCAGCCATATCACTCAAAAGGTCTCGGCGAGAGATTTCCATTGATAAGGTTGAACATAGGTCTATGTTAAAAAAATAAAAAAAAAACGCACTACCCCGTTTTAGTTTCATACCTGAAACAGGAACAGCATTACCAAAACGGGGGTTTTGTTTTACTGTGAACACTGATTTAAAACGCAAATGGATTTGACCGAGTTGTTCACTCGATCGTGATGCACACTGGCAGCAAGTGCAATTTGTGACACACAGTAAGTCGATCCAGCGTATCGTAACTGGAGTCTCGTATGGCTCACCGGAAGAAAACACTAACGTCTTGTTCGTCATTAAGAGCGAGAGAGCGAGCAAGCAGGCGAGCGAGTGAGCGAGCGCAGCATGCTTGGCAGGTGTGGGACTCGGCCGGTGTGAGATCGTGCGCCGTAGTCCAGTCGTGATAATCATCTGCTCAGTATCTTTCAATGTCAGAACAGACCTTTTTGTCTAATGGAGGTACCAGCTTCTTTGTCGCACAACATTACTTTGCTCAAATACCGGTAGCGGGTAACCCACTGGACGCCCACGCTCGCTTCCACTTCGGCCAAGGAAAAAAAATGCGGCCATCATCTGTGTAAAAGACAGCCTTCAAAATGACCCAGACACCCCCGAGAAGCAAATTTACTATCGATTCAGGCCTGAAATATGCGCTAATTTCGGAGGATGTACTTTCTAACTTACGTCGCCAGGCCGAAAGGAGTGCGGCACGAGGAATTTATTCGAAGTTGGACTTGCTTAGCGGCATCAAGTTTGGCAACAGCAAGGTTAAGTGACAAGGAGACTACCTACACGGCACTTAAACTTACCTACGTAAGCGATATGGCGTAGGTTAGTTAAGTTAGGTTGGGTTAAGTTAGGTTTGATTGGGTTAAGTTAGGTTAGGTCAAGTTAGATTAGGTTAACTTAGGTTAGGTCAAGTTAGATTAAGTTAGGGTAAGTGCAATTAAATTAGGTTAAGTTGGATTAAGCAATGTTCGGTTAGGTTAGTTAGGTTAGATTAAGTTAGGTCAGGTTAAGTTAGGTTGGGTTAAGTTGGGTTAAGTTAGGTTACGTTAAGTTAGGTTACGTTAAGTTAGGTAACGTTAAGTTAGGTTACGTTACGCTAGGTTTAGGTTAAGTTTAGTTGAGTCAGGTAAAGAAAGATCAGGTTAGGAAAAGACGGATTAGGTAAGGTGGAATTTGATTACATTACATGCCTGGTACCTCACTTTGCTTGTCTTAGTGACAAAACAATTGAAAAAAAACGCAACCTGCTTGAAAATGTCTAGTGCTGTTCGATCACCGACAAGCTATTCGGCGAACGGACTTTGACATTCGAATTTCAGTGAAAGCTCCCCGATGACAATTAACCTTTCCGCGTCCGGCGCTGCGCGGCTGCGCGGCGTGGCAGCAGGAGCCGATAGCCCGGTTCCGTCGCCGCGCTGGATCTTTGTCCGTGCGGACTCACGACTACCGGGCCGGGCTGAACCGGGCCGGGAGTCGGTTCCGCGCTCCCGTGTTCACCGGATGTTGCTGAGCCGAGGCGGGCTGGATTCATTTTTAACAGTAAGACAAGTGAACGATGTGCAACGAAAAAGATATACGGTCTTGTGACGCTTATACGGGGATTCATGATTGATGGGTTAAGTGGGCCGAGATGGCCGCCGTGGCGAGGATCGCCGCCGCGCCGTGGATCTCCGCCGTCCCCGGAAGTGACTTTCATAATCAGCTCAGCGACTACAAATGGCATATACCGGCAGGCTAACGCACTAGCCACATCCAGCCGCGACAATTAACAGGCTTCCTCCACACGAGACAAGAGGCTTCCACAAGAGGCTGCGTCTTGGTTGTACATTTCGGGTAGCTGTCATAAGCGCCAACGCCGCAAGCGCCAATCCGTAACCGCCAAACGAGAAAAGTCGCAAACGCCAAAGGTCGTAACCGCAATACTAACCTTACCTAACCTAATGTAACTTAACCTAACCTAACTTGACCTAACCTAAACTATACGAACTTTGGCGTTTGTGACTTTTCTCGTTTGGCGGTTACGGACTGGCGCTTGCGGCGTTGGCGCTTGTGGTTTATGGCGCTATCGAATGCCCCCCGTAGGTACTATACATTTCACCTAGTCCTCAAGCTTTTGTTGACAAGTTGATCGCAGAGCAACAAAAGAGCGTGGCACAGAGCACTTAACCTAGCATGGTATTCCTAGGCCCCGCTAGGCCCTGTATAAAATTAATATAACTACGTGTGGCACCCAGTGGAAATGACCCGTTTTCTTTTCGTTCCCTCTAAAAGTCGAACTTGAACGAGCTTGAATATGGGTAAATTTTTAAAGGTGCAATTTGCACCGCTCAGCTCAGCTAAGCGACGAAATGTGCAATACAAAACCGCAGAACATCCAACTACGTTGCAAATTTAGAGAGCTCCGCAGTTTTGGGAAGACAGATTCAAAATCGAATCTCATCTCCCGACCAGGCCGAAGTGGCATTAATAGACTAAATCGATCCACGACTAAAGTGAAATGAGGAGGGAATCAGACGAGATCACGAAGAAAATCGTTCAGATCAAAACTAGCAGATAGAGAAGAAATATTGTGGGAGTGTATGACATCAGAGAG
>Ga0058701_10001327_pt1 | contig 17414 bp, 15 predicted proteins | sample AgamicOrMae_FD_97039 | JGI IMG/M metagenome (GOLD analysis project Ga0058701, IMG submission 97039) | Agave microbial communities from Guanajuato, Mexico - Or.Ma.e | ecosystem: Host-associated > Plants > Phyllosphere > Phylloplane/Leaf | place: Guanajuato, Mexico | collected 2012-06-04
TGCCCATGGCCATTTACGGTATTTTAACGTTGATCGGCCCACTGGCTCATTTATGGTTTTCAGGTACTTGACGTAGGAATCTCTCAGATTTCTCCATTTTTTTCTCGCATGCTCGCCTGGAAAGAAAAATACGCCGATGAATGGAAGTCCAGGAGTACCAAAAACCAAAAACATAGATAAGCACTTAAGATTAACCCATAACAGCCTCAAGTATTTGGAGCACGGAGAAATTTTCTCCGTGTTTGGAGTGAAATTTAGCTTAGGAGAAATTGGAAGGATTTTTCTATATAATTTACGCAATTTTAAGCTTTGGAAAATGCCTAAATTATTTCATTTCAGGTTTCCAGAGGGGTGATATTTTTTACATGCTGACAATACCGAACTAAAAAGATGCTCTAAAATGTATTTCTTTTTTTTTTCTGTTTCCGAACGGCATCGCTTTGCGGTAGCGGGCTAAGAAACACTTTTTAAACAAATATAAAACGCAAAGAAAGACGAAGACCTGCCGTACTGTTTCGAGAAGAGTTTCGTGGTAAAGTGAGGGAGCGCGGGGGGGGGGTACCCCATTTAGAAACGGGTAAGCGAAAAAACGTCGATCGATGCAATTCCGACGTCGATATCGAAATCGGTCGATTTTTCGAGTCGAATCGCCATAATTTTGTCCCATAAATCGACGGTATTTCAATATCGACCGCTTTTCGACGTCGAATGCATGACCGACCTCTTCCCGATATCCCATTACTCACGGGGTTAATAAAATCTGCCCGCGCCTGAAAGGTGATCGATAATATATTTTCCGAAAACCCTCACTGAAGAGGAAAAATGAAAGCCCTTTTTTTTGTACCAACTGTGACGATGTACCCGATAGTTTAAAATCCGTGCATTATGGAGGATTTAAACGCAAGTTAAACCTCTCCGCGCTTTTCAATGGCTTTAGCGACTGCATTAAAACATCCGTGAAAATAAAATTTTGCATTATCGCATGTATTATTTTTCCGAAGGTACCCGTTGGTACTTCTATTTAAACTTTTCTAAAAAAAAGGGTGAAACCATATGAGGATAAGACTTCCTTAGCTGGTAGATTTTTAAAACGGTGAAGCAAGAAAAAATAGAGAAGTGCAAGGTACTTTTCTTCCATGGATAATACCAACAGTAGAAACTGAACCATGACGTAACTGCCTTTGTGCGTAAGGTGGGCCGGCATGGCACTACTATGTTTACTACAACCAGCGGAAGAAGAGGGAGAACGGAGCGCTGGGAGGGGAGACACCAGCTCTCTCTGCGCTTTACCTCAGAGCTAATGCTACAAGTCTTAAACGAAGGGCGATACCAAACTTCCAAAAATAACTTGGGCGCAGAGCTGGTCTTGACTTCCGATACTTGTAAACTCTTATCCGCGCCCTAGTGCTTTCCCCCCCCCCCCCCGCATTTTATCTATCTGCGCGAGCGATCGAATGCGACGGCTATTTTGATTGTTGAGGAGCTAATTGTTACTTTTTGAATGGTTTTATTCCGACTCCAGCGCCAGTGGATTCTAAGAGAAAGGGGTGCCAACGTTTGAACGCTACCGGTATCTCCCGCGACGTGCATTACCAACATCAGCGCACACGTGCGTTAGCCCGTCTCATGGCCCCGCGGGCCCCGCGTTGTGATCCGAGCACACCGCACCAGATCCGAAATGTGCCATGAGCTGTCAGGGACGAGCTACTCAGGTGGCGACACCGAAGGCGAAGAGCCCGAAAAGGTGTCCCGCTCCCGCTGTCCCGGGCCCGATGAGGCAAGCTCGGCGCGGCGCAGGCGGCTCGGTGGACTTACCGCTTTCGAGTTTGAGGTGATGCGCGATCTCGTTCCATGCCGCCACCTTCTTCAAGTTGTCTTTGTACTCCTTATCGGTCATGTCATACAGCAGAGGGTAGTCTTTGACGAAGGTGATAAGCCTCTCCATGGTGGTGAGCCGTTTTGGACACTAGAGTCGGTTTAGCTGGTAAATCTCGCGCGTCCCGCTGCGGACTCTCTCGCGCACGTACTGAATTGCCCGGACCGGTACTGGTCGTCTCGTCGGTCGCACTGCTCGACCGAGGGAAAGCCCGTGCCGTGCTGAACGCGGTAGCCCGTAGACGTGGCCCGCAACGTCACGGCAGGAACACGTCATGCAACCATGCGGACGGACGAATGGCTGCTTGCTTGCCTGCCCGCCGCGCTCCGCCGCCCCGCGCGCCAACCGCCACCGCGCCCGGTGGTTCCGTTCCGTCCCTCCCGTATTGACAAAGGCTCGGCCCGGCTCAGCCCGGCCCGGCTGGCCTGCGCAATGCCTCACCCCGCCTCCTCCATACGCCCCCCTCACCCTGCGCTCAACGAGCGGCTAGGCGGTCTACTCCCTCTCCGACCGCACGGTCTGTCTGTCTCCTTCGCGTCGCGTTCCACATTCCGCTCCGAGCTGCCGCGTTGCCCGGCTTGGCTTGGCCCGGTTAAGTCCAGCTCGGCCCGGTTCGTCCCGGCTCAGCCCGGCCCGGTTGCTCGGACGGCGTCGCGCTCGGCGCTGCTCGTCTGTCTAGCCCGCCGCCGTCGCCGAAGCACCGCCAGCGCCAGTCCCGTCCGGGAAAGGACGCCGTCGAGATACGGGCGGTTATCTATTTCGTTTTCAAGAAACAAATACAAAACCGCTACGCCTAGAGATAAAGACTTCTAGAGACCATTCCCTTGCGAATGGATTCACCTCGCACATCTTCTCACGAATAAAAACGAGGAGAAAAGACTTTAAAATAGCATTTAACAGATACCGCGCGATTAATATCTCCTTCTTGTAAAATAAACGATCCAGCGACTTAATTGAAGTTCCCTTCATTTTCAGCTATCTTCGAAGCAGGGCGGTCCTCCGCTCGGGAAAAGACAGTCCCGATCATGCCTCCTGGTGCTCTATGTGATGTGGCTTTAAAGGTGGAATCTCCAGATATTAGATTCGAGATTAATCGACTAGGCTACTACCGATCCTCGGCAGCCTCACCAAAGTCCGGCCCTGATTTGGAAGGCCCTTGAAGGGCGGAGTGGAAGCGGGATTCCAAATGAATAATCAGAAGTTTCCATCATTCGTTTTATTTGTTGCGTTCCTCGACTACATCTTGCAGTTCCTCATCGACAACATAAAACACACAGCATCCGAACCATCTCACAATATCGTCTACTAATTTTAGGACCATAAGACACCAAGGCTCCAACAGTAGCAAAACTTCACGGTACAATACACGAGTCCTTTGGCAAAGTCAGGACCTTAGCACAACAAGTTCGTTTTGTTTCTGTTTCAATTAGTGTTGATTACGAAGCAACCCAAAGTTTAGTTGTACACGGAGGAAGACAAAAAACGGTCACTGCTTATAACTACGTATTCAAAGCACTTTGGACTTGACTTCATTACCTGAGTATGTCTCAGCGCTCCTCAGAAATCCCCCTCGGCCCAGCACGCTTGCTTACGCTTAGGTATTGAGCTTCGAAATGCTTATCAGGAGTTGAGGGCGGGGGGGCAAAACCATTAGTTGATTAGGCCGTCCTTCGTTTCTAGTTAACTCTAGCACAGGGCAATTTCTACTACACCCTTCTTCATAGGCACTGTTTCTTTATCTTTTTCAGGTTCGGGAGCTATCGTCTTGTACGGTACACGCCTTCTATACAAACGGTAAAAAAAAGTCAAACTTACAAACAAGCGCTCTCACAAATGATAAAATCAAACAAAACAAATGCCATACTCGGGTGTCGCCAGTGACAATACGTCCCAAATTACAAAAATATTGCTAATGATTAAGATGAGACAAAAAATGAACAGTACAAAGTAAAAAGATTACAATTGACGTATATACAGCTATTCTTGATTAGGGGTAAGGGGGCGGAGAAAACCGAGAGAAATGATACAAAACATGACACAACGGGGCAAGCCTCAATTTCACGCTCACTGTACTGGCTACGGTAATAAGAAACTGAATGTAAACAGATGATACAAAAATAAGGGTTTCGACACATAAGAGCTCCCAAAAGTGAACTTTACATCCAGGTACAGTAAAACTACTCGGGACTGAGTCAGTGCTCCACAGAATCCTAACACATGGTACTTTAGCTTTTAGATGCATTCTTACTTCAGGTACACTATATATCAACAAGTGACTGTCGCACGAAAAAATTAAGCTGACTCGGTTTGAGTTGACCGGTACACTGAATGCTTTGACTAACCTAACAACATTTTCCGCAGGTTCTCTTCTTACGTCATGTCAGGCCCACTCCACTTCGACTGGGACTTTCGTGTCCAACGTAATCTTCTCAGTACCGGTCTGCACTCTCGTGGACGCTGCCAACACACGAAAAAAAAACGTTAACAACTTGAAGATTCTTACAACTAACCGCCTTCGATGGAACGAACAATACAGAGACCCAAACGAGACAACCCCGCATTTCATGTACTAGCAGTCCAAAAGGTATTGTTCGGTTCTGGTCGTGCGACAAGGCGGTGGCCAATGTATTTTCGCATAAGGCGGAGCCTTCCAGCGCGTTCACAACCGGACAATACCTTTTGGACTGACAGTACAAGGAAAACTCCGCGACGAGTTTTAAAAGGAGTTAAAACCGAACAGACACTCGGACTAGACTGCTAAGCAAACTACCACAACTTATGGTTGTTGAAGTAAAATGCGAATAAGCAATGCGGCGAAAGAGAGCAAAACAAACTGAGGGTACGATAAAGAGAGAAAATCCAAGGTATACGTACAAAAACCCAGACTCAGTGAATACAAGTTTTCATGTTTGCCACCAACCATAATGTCCATATTTCCTCATTACTCTAACAGCTTCAAGACCAGATAGTAAAAACGAATTGACCAGGAAGTTAAGGAGTTGATCTCAAGAGCATTTTATACAAAGTATCCACGAAATCATAAGTGATTAAGCACACTGAAACAAGTTTAACAACCCTGACGGCACCCATCAATGGACAGCAGGTGCTTATATTACAGTCAATCAAAAATAGCGAATTCAGGACATGTGTCACGCAATACTATATTCGCAGAAACATCAAACTTTTATATTGCTTAAACGTATGTTTCAACTGATCGTCACAAGATGATGCAAAAAAACAAACAAAAAAAAAACCTCGAATTATTTAGTAGGCGTTGAAGGTAAAAAATAAGTTGAACATTTGTGAGAAAAATAAGAATACACGGAAAGGACGTAATCCTAAAAATGCCTAATTACAATTTCATAAACTCTGTTAGGTTACATTTTCCACCTCTTGTTTATCACTCTGGTTCATGCTTTAAATTGGTAAGATTAACGTCAACGATATCTACAACTGGGTAAGTCAAGTGCCTTGAACCAAGCCTCATGTCGCTTACATACGAGAGGCTGTAGAGACGTGGCCTCCACAAGCTTGGGGATCTTTAGGTTTAGGGTAGACGAAAACTCTTGAGCTGCTCATACCGACAACCCAGGGCAGAGCACAGGAGGTGCAAGGGGTGGAAAATGGCATTTCTGAAATTAACAGTGTACTGCCGTGTTTACACACTACACAGGTTCGAGCACCGAAATCCGGGTTATTAAAAGCAGAGGGAAGCGTTGAGTCCGCAGACCAAGGAAAGACGTTCTGTTCCGATAGTCCCTCCGTTCACCAGATCAGAAGCTTGCGACCACCACTGTAGGGGAGTTAGTGATTCTTTGTTTCTCAAATATAGAACAACAAAATCACTAGTCTTCCATACAGGGACAGCCAGATAAGTTCCAGATGCCCCGCAGTCAGCCACCAAAGCAATTTTCGCCCAAAACCATAACCCAGCGCTTAATTCATTCAAAACTCAGAGCAGTTCATCAGCTCACGATTCAATCGTTAAGAAGATAGGTGTTAAATATGCTTCGAGCACCTTTTATGATAGTCTCCGTAAGATATGTTAACATGAAAAAGAGTCTTTGGAAACCGTTTTTATCATCGCATGCCCCAAAGTGTGGACTTAAACTTTTCACAACTGAAGAACTACTCTGAGTTTCCAATTTTACATGAACTTCTCTAGAGAGAGAATGTGGGAAAAGGGTGGAAGAACCAACAGGACGTGTCCCATAATTCGTCCTCAGGTGTGACCCAAATCTGGAGCAGATCAGGTTTTCAACTCATGCTTGCGGACAGGTAAATGGAAATGAAATACTTCCTCAAAGCGTACCAATTTTATTCAGTCCATTTGTCACTTGCGGTTACTCACGTGACAAAAGCATTTAAAGCTCGAGATAAACGCAAAAAAGTTGAGGTTTTCTCACAAGTTAGTTTCAAATTTTCACAGTAAAGTCAGTTTAGTCAATTCGACTGAATTGAATTCACAAACCCAGAACTTGTTAGGCACCCAAGCAAATCCAAAATTCAAGTAAAAATTTGCTAGTTTAAATAAAAAACAACTTTAGCTTAAAAAGCCGAGTAATTTTTGAGTCACTTTGGCTGCAAGCATGGTTTGGGTCCAGGTTAGTTATCCGAGGATTAGGACAGGGCCAGTGTCCTTCCACCCTTTTTAACAATTTACAAAAGAAGAGGATACCATCCAAGGGAAGCGATAAAGCAAGACATAAGTTCCATGCGATGGACGCGAGTCCGAAAGGTGTTAATCTTACCTCTGCTGTAACAGGTATTGCGCCATTTGTATTTGGTTGGGCAGGCCCACGATAGTGATAATTCGGTCGTTGGAACCCTCCAGCGGCTCATCTATGGTGATTCCCGCCCCGGACTCGTTGCGAATTTTGCGGATACGAGAGCCTCCCTTGCCAATGATAGCACCCGCGAGCTGCAAATCAAAAACACGTCAATTAACAATCTCATTTCACGACTACGAAACGGCGACTTGATAGTTTTGGAAATGCAGGGCTGCCGGTTAAGTTCCGACACCAAACAGAGACTTTCGTGACCTTTTGGGCCAGGCAAAGGGTACTAAAATCTTATCCAGAAGTTTTTTTTCCCCTCTAATTGTTGGACCCAAATTTTTAGTTGTGGAATCTTTATTTTTGGACAGTTGGATTTGATTAAGGAATATTAAAAATGATTAGAACCGATGTCTGTTGATCAATTTTTAGAATTCAAAGGGATCGGGAGAGAAGACGGGCGCTAGGACGATTCTGGGGTAGGACATTCATATTCCAATTAAAGTGTAATTTATGAAGAAAAGGGACCACAGACGATGGTAAAAACATTTCTTAGTTCCCCTTAATCAATTCCAACGATAAAATGTAAAAAAATTCAACAATAAAAAAAATTGACTGAAAATTTGAAAAAAAGCAAGGGGTAACTTTTTTCAATTTTCCTGGCCCGATTTTTTTTTTCGTTTTGTCAATCTTTACTTTGACGATTGGATCTGATAGAGCGAAATTAAAACTGTTTAGAACCGATGTTCGTTACTCAAACGGACCAAGAGAGGGGGCAGTTCACAGCAAAGAGGTTGGAGGGGAAGGGCGTAACCTACAATGCTCTTCAGCGCGACGGCAGACCGCGAGTCAGCGATCATATTAAAACGTCATCACACAAATACATCATCTCAACGAACAAGGCTGAAGCGGATTGCTAAAAAAAGCGTCAAATTTTACGGAAAAGCGACAGGAATCGTCTTACGAGGCAGTGATAAACGTGACTCACTGTTGGCCCTGAAACGAGTTATTTCGTGAGATAAGGTTTTGAGATTATTCGAAAAGAAAAGAATTTCATAAATAGAATCAACAGACGAAAACTGTATTCCTTGCTGTCAAGGCGTCTAAGATATCAGTCGCGAATTCGCACTAAAACCAGGGTGATAGGAACGTCCATTTAACAGTTTATAAACACATGTTCTTAAAATCATACTTGGGAAACTATTATTCCCAAAATTCCCATAACCATCCTACCAAACTCCTATAGGCAAAGGGAACCTCCGATAAGTTTGGTTCAGGTTGAGTTTGGGCTGGTGCAAGTTTGGCTGTTCGGTTCGTTTCGGTACTGCCAACTGCGAGATAGTCAGTGGGAGACGATGAGATACTCACGTCCTTTGGTATGGTAACTTGTGTCGAGTTCCTCTGTCCGGAGTTGCCTCCTGCTCCGCCGACGTTCATCGGGGCGGGGTTGCCCATGCCGTTGGCGGCGCCGCGCGGCCCGCCGAAGCCGCCGCCCGCGCCGGCGCCGCCGTAGCCGCCTCCGGCGCCGGCGCCACCGTAAGGCCCGCTGCCGCCGCCGTAACCGCCGCTACCGCCGCCGAAGCTACCGCCGTAACCACCGGCTCCGCCGCTGCCGGCGCCGTAGCCCCCTCGAGGCGGACCGCGCCCTCCGAAGTCGCGCCTGAACAACAGACGCACTGGTTAGGCAACCGACACAGCTCACTACACCGGAAGTTCCGTTACACGAGACGCTACCTTGAAACATCAGTCCGAAAGGCATTGGTTCTGGTCAAGCAACAAGGCGGTGGTCAATTCCTTTGAGGCGGAGCCTTCCTAACGCGACCAGAACCGGACAATACCTTTTGGACTGGTGGTGCGCGTAGATATGGGGAAACTCCCATACGCGGGTTGGATAAAACAAATACTTAGGTTAAGTTGTCCTAGGCTTGAAATACATTTGGTTAGTCTTGGTTTCCAATACACCTAGCTTAGGTTAGCCTAGGTTCCCAACACAGCTAGCTTATGTAAGATTAGGCTTGAAATACACCTTGCTTAAGTTAGCCTCTCCTAGCTCAAATTAGGCTAGTCAGCAATACACCTTGCTGCAGGGCAACTATACAAGCTTATACGGGGGAAAAGTGATTGCAATGGGAACTGCCGGCTGAAAAAACTAACAGATAAGATTTGATAGAGGCGAATTAAACTCGCGTGTCGGCCCCCATGTTAGTTAAATAAAGAACTTTTAGGTGAGAGAGTGTGTGAAATAAAATGGGATGTTTCACTTGCGCAAGCCGCCCATAAATGTGCGCTTGTCAACAACTGAGGGGCCACACCCTACTTCAAAAACATAACACTCTATGTCCGCAAAAACTCCTTTGGAATCATAATGCAATTTTTTTAACACTTAAACAAGCCTAGTAAACACCACAAAAGATAAAGATTAAAAAAAAAGAAGAAATTTAAAAAAAACGTTGAATTGTACCGAGATAAGTATGAAAAAAAAATCATCAGTTCAAGAGAAGTAAATACAGAAAAAAGTCGTTCTGAGGACTGACCAAATCCGCTGTTTAAGCGAATGCTTTTAACAACACAGTAGGAGAACAGACGCGAGGGACCGCGAGATTTCGCGATATAATTGGCGGTGTAGATTAAAAGAGGGCCGCACAGCCAAGGTTTCAGTAAAAATAAGATCCCAATAAAGAAATAAAACGGAATTTTCGCCCAAAATTCGGGTCGACGAAAATTATCCCGAATTTTCAAAGAAGATTAATCAACATCTTTTGGACTTCAAAAACTATTTTCACGATACGGAACACCGCTAAGTGGACCCGAGTCCTTTTTGCAGACAAAAATCCGACACAGCCATCTTTGCTATCCGATGCGGCTACTTTCGAGATGATAATGTCAGCTAGGATGAAAGCGACGGAATTTAATTTCAGGGCGTTCTCTCTGTCGGCCGCAACTCATCCACTTTACTTACCCCATGGCACCTCCCATGGGTCCGCCACCTCGGCCGTCCCTGGGGCCGTCGCGGGGCCCGTCGCGGCCGCCGAAGCGGCCGCCGCCCAGCCCACCCATGGCGCCCATGAGGCCGGGCACTCCCGGGGTGCCCATGGGGCCGCGCTCGCCGCCCATGCCCCGCCGCCCGTCTCGGAAGCCGCCGTACTGCTCCGCGTAGTACTCGTCGTAGTTGTGGGGGTCGTACGGGGTGTTGGGGCCCTTAATGGGAGTCTGCAACAAAACAGCTTCGGCCTTAGTACACTTACATCAAAATCGATTGCATATCCTCGTCGCCTTTAAGTTGAATTAACCGATTTATGTGAGGGGGGGGTTCAAAATTTTCATTTTTATCGAATTATGAAAATTTTTTGAGCCGTTTTACCGGTTCGGCATCAGTCTTCTTGCACATAGTCTTGCATCTTCTCCAAGACAACCGCGGTTAAATTAACCAATCAGTGTCTGGGAAGGGACTTAAAAGCTCAATTCAACAGAATTATGAAAAGTTTTTGAGTCAAAATATTGCAAAACTGTCATTCTGAAACTGGTAAAAATGTTGGTTTAGCCCCGTTAGAAAAATTCATTCTAGGTTAACTTCAGCTATTCCCGAACGTCACCGTCGAGGCAATTGATTACAAAGTCTTTTTTTATTTTAGCAAAACAAGGTTAACTACAGTCGACGACATTCTGCAAGGAACATACAGGCTTGGGCTTTTCTTACTTCTACACCTTCGTTTGTAGTTTTAAAAAATCCTCAAGTAAGCCTAGGTTTCCAGTAAATAGCTTAAATAATCCTTGATTTACAACTAGCTGAATAAAGCCTTGTAAAAAACAACTTCCTAGATGTGAAAAAAGAACCTCAACACAAATATCCGCCGATTTTCCACGGGTTCCTCCAGGGACAACAAGCCTGCGGGAGAGGAGAGTAGCTGATACTTACGACGCGCAGTAGATCTAAGATCTCCCGGACGCAGTCGACGCATGTTTGGTTCCTCCCCGAGATCTGGACGACTCGATCTGTGCTCGATGGACAGCAGTTAGTGTAGATTTTGATGCGCGCTCCCGTTTTCTGTAAGCAAGCGAGCCATTCCAGTCAAACAACAAGTTATTTCCACATTTTTTCACTCGATTCCAACAGGCTTCGAACTTCTAAGGGAAGGGCCTCTACACCGAAGGTATCCAATTTTTGGATTGCTTAATAGCAATCTTAAAGATACAACACACACTTATCTCTCTTTGAGTTGAAGGTTTGACTAAACTTGGGCGACACTGGGAACGGGTCTAAGGATCAGAATGAGATCGGGGAATCAGAATGGGATCGGGACATCAGGATGGGATCGGGACATCAGGATGGGATCGGGACATCAGGATGGGATCGGGACATCAGGATGGGATCGGGACATCAGGATGGGATCGGGACATCAGAATGGGATCGGGACATCAGGATGGGATCGGGACATCAGGATGGGATCGGGACATAAGGATGAGATCGGGACATCAGGATGAGATCGGGACATCAGGATGAGATCGGGACATCAGGATGGGATCAAGATGGGATCGGGGGATCAGGATGGGATTGGGAAGTCTTACCTCACGCATATCCTTGACTTTGAGACCACCTTTGCCGATGATGCATCCTGCTTGGCTCTGGTGGACCAGCATCCTGACGTCTACTCCCTCTCCGTCGCGATTTCCGCCAGAAGAGCCTCCTCCTCTTTCCTCCCGCGAGGACTAAAAAAATTAAATAAAACAAATCAGTCCGCAAAAAGATTTCTTTCGCTAGTTAAATAATGATCGGACAAAGTTAAAAGTGGGAATTTAATTTCTTTACGGCAGTATGCGAAAGCATTTCCTTTTACTCGTAACGATCCAAAAACGATCGAGTCAACATTACAAGAGAGGCGCTTCGCTGCATGGACGCAAAGTCCTCTCTTGGAGAATGTCAAGACCCGTAGCGGGTCACAGCTGTACCAGCTATTTTTTTTATTGGTACGCAGAAATTTGTACATAGTTAATATTTTTTCATAACATTTATTTACACGTTTCAAGAACTATTTAGCTCCTGGTATTCAGCTGTTATTTTGCTAATGAAAAAACATAGATAGGTAGGGGTTTTCTGATTATCTTAAAATGTTGACGTGACTTTGTAAGTCGAAATTAGCGTTCCTTTTACGTACCATATCTTCGATGTGTGGAATGATTTCTCCAAGCACTCTGACAACTGTGTCTGGCTCCGCGCATATTGTTAACATCCTGCGATCAAAAAACAGGTAAGTTTCTGGGCTCGCACGGCTCTTCGGTCCATTCACCCACCCTTCCTATCCCTTATCACCTAATGTATCGTATAAGAATGGACTCATGCAATCTACAACTTCGCCTCAAATTCAAGAGCATGCTGGATAATGACTTATGTATCGTGTATCAAGTACAGGGTTCATGCATGTTAAAAAAAAGAGGGTGCAATCCAACATTTACGATGAGGGCTCTTTTCAGAGAAAAATCTCCGTTGTCAAACTAGAGGTTTTGGAGATCACATATGCTCCGTTCCCTCGACTTTTTTCATGCCTTAATCACTTGTCACACCGAGTTAACAAGGGCTTTAAAGGGCCAAATCAAAGTTACTCCCCTCTTTTTTGGAGTCAATAACATGGAAACTCAAAAAGCAAGTCTCGACGCCAGAGAGGCAGAGCCTCAAGAGTGTCGCCCTGAAGGGTTTTCGACGCTACTGCAACTAGGGCCACTTCCGGTTTACGTCGAAATGAACGACGGACAAGTGTGAAGGGCATGTCTGTTGACGGTGTAAAGGCGTTCTGAGCTGGCAAAACTTACTTTCTGAATCCCCAACAAACTAGGAACTGTCCAGAGTCAATGTCTCCCATAACCTCAAAAATAAGCTCTCCCTTAACAGTGCTTTGGTTTTGCACTCGGGTAGCTACGACTGCAGGGTTCCCACACAAACCTACAACCCCGGCCTGACAACCAACTGCTTTTGAGACACGTCAAAAAGATCTGAAGAGACTAAGAAAAACTAGACGAAAGTTAACGAATGGTAACTATCAAATGACATTGGAATGACACATGTAGGTAATTAAAGTGACTCGAATTGGGTGGTTTATCGTGAAGGGCGGTGGGTGACGCAACAAGGCTTGTGAGAACCCTGAACTACCAACTGGACAGTTGAAATCAACCACTACCGCGGGCGCAACATAGGCGAGTCAAGTCAGAATCCAGCCCCCTCCCCCCCAACCTTCCCCCAAAAGGGAACCCCCTCAAAGGGATTCCCAGGGGGATTTTAAATATGACAAGAGAAGAGTTGTTTTCGAATTACCGTTCTGGACCAGGGCAATCTGGGACAGTGATGGTAGCTTTGTACTGTCAACGACGATGGGCATTAATTCCGTGGCGGGCGGGCGGGCGTTCAGGTATGGCATGGACACCGACGGGGCAGCGTCGAGCGGCGCACGGGTGGGCAAGGTCACGGGGCCATACCGTGGTGACAGGGGCCAATCAGGGGCCAATCAGGGCATTGCCGGACAATGCCGTGTCGTGGAGGAGGGCGGGCAAAATGTGGGCCAAACACATGTTAACAAAACAGCCTACACTTCACAAAGTTCGAGCGATTCATCTCGAGAAAAAAAAGGAAGAAAAAAAACACTCAGCAAAGAAATCATCATCTGAGGGACGGCTCTGACCGAAACACGATTTCGCCCCTTTACCATTGTTGCGCAAAAGCCCTAGTCAAATAGCCAATTTCAAAGTCAAATAGCCAATTTCAAAGTCAAATAGCCAATTTCAAAGTCAAATAGCCAATTTCAAAGTCAAATGGCCAATTTCAAAAACAAACGGCCAATTTTAAAAACAAACAGCCAATTTTAAAGTCCAATGGTCAGTTTTAAAGACAAAAAAGGACAGATTTATTAGGTAAAAAAAGTCAATTTACAAGTAAATTTGCTAGTATATAAAATCGCAAGGCCAGTCAAAAAGTTCGCATAAATGATTTTAAATATTCAAATTTTTAATAAGAAAAATCAATTTAAAAAAGTAGAGACGGACGATATTAAGTCAATCTACACTTGAAATGGCCAATACTTGCAGGGCCAGTATTAAAGGTCAAGAGTAGCCACCAGAATCAATCCAGAATTTTCCTGAAATTTTCTAGGATAAATTAAATTTTTGCGGAATAAATTTAATTTCCTCCAGACAAATAATCTCACTTGTAAGATTTTCCAGGACTTGGTCCAATTTCCCAATGGAAGAATTCAAGTTATTTCAATGAATCCTTGTCATTTCCACAACTTTTTCCAGGAATTTTTGGACTTTTCCCAACTTTTATGACTTTTTCCGGACTTGAAAAATTCCACGAGCTCTCCAGAAATTCCAGGACGAGCGGCCGAACTAAAGTCAGATGGACTTTGCTGCCGGTGACTTTACTTCAGTTGAGGCAAGCGACTCGTAAATCATTCTATACTTCAACAAATTTATGCCAGTAAATTTACACTGTTGAGAGCTAAGCTACATGTTTTCTTTAAAAAGCTAGACCAAGCTTTGATAGAGCAAAGCGGTCGAAACGAGCCGCTTGAGGTAAAGATCAATATAGTTCACATCTAAAAATAATTCAAGGGCAAAAAGCCACATTTTTCTCGATTAACTCGCGTTTTCTCCCTTGCGCAACAACTCAGCCCCTTCGAAAGGCAAATTGTTAAATTCCTAGAAAACGTTGGTACACATTCCATTAGCAAGAGCATTAACTTTGTTCGAATCTTTACATCAAACCTCAGGATTAATCTTGTTCCATTGAGCCTTCCGAGAGACAATAGAGACGAAATCGCGGGCGGCGGGCCGAATAGTCAATCGAAACACAATGCAAGGTACAATTTTTTTAAGTAGATATGGGCATTGACAGCAAAACGTCATATGGGCGGGAATGGTAACCAGCAGGCTTTGCTTCAATACTCACCTCAGTTCTCAGCTTCGTTATATTGTTTCCTCCTTTGCCTATAATTGACCCAGCAATCTAGAACAAGAAAACAGGTATTAAATCTGCGAATCGATTCAAAAAAACTCCACAGATATGTAAATGCGAGATTTCAACAACACATTTACGCCAAGTGAATTTCCGAAAAGAGCCGAAGCATTGATCGGGCATCATCGATCGCGAACTCTTTTCTTTTTCCGGTGCGCGCAAAGGAAAACAAAGGCGCCGACGGAAAAACGAACTCACCTTGCTAGGAATCAAAAACCTCACTTCCACGTCATCCCCACTTCGCGATCTCTTAAGTGGGGAGCCCATGTCTGTATGGTCTCCTTCCCGCTTCATCACTGCAACACAAAACAAGACGGAACAAGTTACAACGGCGTTGAGCAGAAACTCTCTTCGAAGACGCACCTTACCACTGTCCCGCTTGTAAATTACGGTTAAAGCACTGCGTATAATCCGAGATAAGGCACACACTACAACTACTAAGCACCACACAGGCCTAGGGTAGGCCACGCGCTCTGACCAGCCAGTTCCAGAGGCGACGGCAGGCTAACCCAACCGAGCTGAAAACACCCCGTCGACGAATCGATGGCGCGCTCTTGTCGGTCGGCGCCGGCGCGGCGGCCTTCCCTTTATCCTCATATTGATTGTATGCGCGGCGAGGGGTGGGGGTGGGAAGGGGAGGGCGCGCGCCAGCGAGAGGGGAGGGGGGAGGTTCGCCTCACGCACGTGGGGCGCGCTGCGCTACTTGCCCCTCCATTCCCGGAATAAACCGTTTTGTACAAAGGCGGTAGGTCGAGGCGCTAGCTCTCTTCTGCTCTGCTTCGGGTAAAAAAGAAGGGTAAATACGCGGTCAGCCTAACAGCTGATCCTCCTCACCGATACGGCAATTACAGTCGAATCACTCGTCCTGAGGCATTAATAGGAGATTCCTGAGGTGAAATTTTCCACATTTTGACTGAGACACGAGTAACGCGAAAAAAAACACGCACGGAACCTAACCTAAATTAACCTCGGTTGAACATAAATTAACCTAGATTAAACTAAGCTAACCTCGGGGGCCTAGCCTGATGCAACTTCTCGGCGCACAATCTAACCTACCCCATTCAAACGTTGAGCTAAAAGGTGCAGCGTGACCGGAATTCACATTTTTTATTTTTGCCAGATTTTGCAATTTTAATTTTTTAATGAGTAGATCGAGATTAAGAGGGCGGCGCACCGCTACCGCGACGTGGACATTTAAATTGTTCATGTTTTAAATTTTTGAATATTTAAATTTAATTAAAAAAAATATTTTTTTGTTTCGTTTTAATTTTTAACGCGTTGAACTAGCGAACTACGACGTATCATAAAGGGAATGTTTTAGATCGCCCTTGAGCAGAGCCATTTAAAAAGGTTAAATTTACCGGTTAAAAACTTAACGGCGTTTAAAAGAAACACAGTCGCGAAATCCGGCAACTGTGCTTGCAAAAAAATTAAATCCGAGAGGAATGGAAGTCCGTCGTAAAGGTTGGCCGGGAATACCACGGCAATTTCTTTGATCTTGATCGCACACCGCGAGTAAGCTTAGCCTTAGAAAGATACTCTGGATGTAATAAGTTTACGGCCTGCAGCGTTGCGTAATGAAGGTCGTGAGAAATTTTAATTTGGGCTGTCACCTGACTTGCACGAGGCCTTTGTTTGACACAGACTCGCGACATTTCCGAACGTTATTTTTTTTTTAAAAAATATTTAATAAATCGGGTCTTAAGAAGCGCTTTTAAGCGCTGTTAATGATTTTTTTTTCGATGCGTCCGGGCGTCGGAAATTACTTTTTAATGCTTCGTTAAATCAACGTCGTCTGATAACGCCGCCATTTTTTTCTGGGTTCAGGAAGACCTTGAACCTCTTAGGCCCTCGCGTTCCAACCTTTGCCGACAAGCACGCGTCCTCTTCCACATGATTTCAATTTCAGGCAGCGAAACGGCTCACGAAAGCTGAAATTGCTGGCTTTCCAGGCTGAGTTCGGGTTCGGACTATGTCGGAGTGAAATTTTTCGAGGTGGAATGAGGTCGTGGATGCAATCAGGCGAGGGTTGGAGAAAATATGGCATTTCAGGAATTGTTCTACCTTGCGTCGAAAAGCCGGGCGGAGTAGAAGTACAGTTGGGCAAAGTCCATAAACCTTAACCGTGGTTAACCTAACTTGACCTTAGCCAACCGCACTTCACTTAACCCTACCTACCTCACTAAACCTACGTTAACCTGACCACACTTAACCTAGCCTCACTTAGTTGTATCCTAAAGGCGAAGCTCACTATCAGGCAAATACCTGTATTTATGACAGCCTTATTAATCTCCTCGAGAAAAGCTATCAGTAAAAGGGATATGAAGAGGTTTACCGCAATACAGGTTTGAAAGAGCATACACGGGTTTCTACACAAGGAGCTGGCCTGATGCGTTATCTACAAGGTTTTGGAAGTGAGTAACCATCGCTTATGCGCTCAAATATATCTCGTGGCGAGCGCTCGGCCCGATTATGAATAACACATCACCGTGCGGCCGGAAAGAGTATCTCCCCAAATATCTTTAGGGAGACGAGGCGGCAGCTGTAGACAAAGGGGTCTCCTTCGCCAGCCCAGCGCCGCAAATCCAATTTTTCGTAGTAAAATCGAGATGAGCTGGGCTCGGGCCACGCTACGACGGAAGTAAACAAGCAATCAGAAAAGAACTATTGAGATGCCTGACTTCGAGATGCCAGTTTATGTGTTCAAAGTTTCAAATCCGCGCATGAGACGCCCCCTTTTTTTAGCCTTGGTAAGCATTATAAA
>Ga0058701_10001328_pt1 | contig 17397 bp, 18 predicted proteins | sample AgamicOrMae_FD_97039 | JGI IMG/M metagenome (GOLD analysis project Ga0058701, IMG submission 97039) | Agave microbial communities from Guanajuato, Mexico - Or.Ma.e | ecosystem: Host-associated > Plants > Phyllosphere > Phylloplane/Leaf | place: Guanajuato, Mexico | collected 2012-06-04
CACAGTATGGGATTCCTGCGGGCGCCCATCAAGTTGCTGTGCATCGGCCCGCATGCACCGCACAGATAGAGGCAAGCGAGTGCGCGTCTCGTCCTCAGCACGAGCAACTCGTCAAGTGCGCACCTTCTGGCCAGCAAGTGCAGCGCACGACAGTGCCTGGTCCTGCGAGCCGGTCGCAGTGCGCAAAGGGGATGGGCCAACCGGCTAGATGTCTGGATGGAGCTAGCTTGCCATGTTTGGGCCACCGATTGGTGCGTCTCATGAGAGAGTGCTACTAGCAACTTGCCCTGGCGACACCAGTGGCACGCGTGCGCGACGGCAACAAGCAAACAAATCTCGCCGCCACTCTTAGGCTTACGTGTACTAGTGGACTAATGGAAGAATAAGTCTACAATGTAGATAACAATCTGTTTATTATATGGCAATGTGTCTAAACTTTCCCTAATTGATTGGTGCGACGATCTTGAAAATTTTCACCAATGTGACGAAACGAATTCGCGGATCAAGATCACCGCAGCAGAAAGCAAACATTGGGAACAACGTTGCCAAAATCTACATCAAGCTAAGCAACACCAAACCAAACCAAACCAAGCCGCAAGATGACCAACATCAATGCACGTAATCGAGCCGGATTCATCTCTGGTATTGTCCTTCTGGTTGGACTGCTCGTTCTCCATCAAGGGTGGTCCACCGAGGCGTGGGTGCAAGACAACGAATTGGGACCAGCTCCTTTGGAAATTCCATCAGGTCAAAATGAACGTCGACAGCAACAAGAGGGCACCATGGAAGATGTCTATGACATTCTTGGCCTGTTGAAACTTAGGGCCACCTACAACGAGTCCAAGTACAACGATCGTTTGCGCTTGAACAAAGCCTATGTAAAGTATGTCTTCACAAGCGACGTGTTGACCAGAAGAGACAGTGGAGAACCAGTTCCACTGGTGGTCATGAAAACTTGGCATGCAACCGAGCTGAGACGTTGCGATAAGCCGCTAGGTTTCATGCAGCCTGACGCTGAGGCTCTGGTCGAATGTCTACCACTTGAAACACACCTTCAACAGGAGGACGCCGGTTGCGCCAATCCATCGACTGTGGAGGATGACCCAAGATCATCTTCCTCGTTGAGCCAATCGGTGCCCTATGTCAAGAGGAGGATAGTTAGAAACAAGGTGAAACAGTTCACCTTCAGCGAAGGTTATCAGAAGACGAGAAACGATCTTTTACTCTATCCGCTGAAATCGCAGGTGGTTGAAGCAACGATAGATCAGGTGGCTCGAGAGAACAACCTTCCAAATGGACTCGGTTTCTCGAAAAACCAGATCAATATGGGACACTACTTCGAGTTCAACACTTCCAACCCGGGCAACGAGGCGACCCCCGTCACTTGTTATGGAAAAATGTTCCTCTCGGTCAACGCCTCTAAGCCCTACTCCCACATACCTGACGGCATCCCAGACTTTTACGATCACTTTGGTCACATCGTAGCGCAGTCATTGAATGGCTTCATGATCCACCTGAAGGATGTCACCTGCGCAAGATACGAGGATCCGAGCGACAATCTCCCGTTGGATCCGCTTAAGTTCGTCTCTGATGCTATCGGTTACAAATTCAGGATGGATAATGAGTTCACTTTAATCAGGAGGTCAGAATTCCCCTATTGGACTTGTAAACATGTCTGCAAGGTGCCCAAATTGATGGGCGTCGAGATCCTCGATTATCTTGGAACAATAGTCCAAACGAAAGATGATCCAAATGCAAGCGCTTACAATACTACCATCTCCATTCAATCGGACTCCGAATGGCACCGGTGGGCCAAGTACAGACTGGAACAGTCATTTTTCAACGACGGTACTGGCGGTGGTTTCGAGGAGATGATCTTGTCTCACGCTTACCTAGCGGCGATAGTCAAGGGTGATTGGTCGTTGGAGTCGTTTAGCAAGAAACTCAAGCTATTCCACATGGATCGTGCCAATTATGAGCTTGTACGCGAGTTTGGGACCAACAAACTCACCCCAGCAGCTGAGGTAAGCTATCGCAATAAGCAGGATGAGACTTTTGTCACTTTTCAGTTCAAGTTTCAAAAGAACTTTTTCGCAATCTTCGAGGCAATCGGTAGAGAATCCCAAGACGCCGGCTACACAAAACCAACAGCCTCCCAAATAATTGAGACACTCCGTCGAGAAGACGCCGAGGCAGAAGAAAAAGCTGAACAGCTCCGTAAGGCTCACGAGGAACTTTGAAAGGGTAAATCCACAATCCTATTCTTCATCTTATAATTTCGTTATGGACGCAGATTTCATTCGTGCAATATATTAGCTTGAACAACCCCATTTCTTAGGCGGGTGCGCGTTTCTCTTCCGTGATATTATCTAACTTCTTATAAATAAATGTGACATGTTGCAACGCGATTTGTTTGACTTCCCGAAAGAAATGTTTTCCTCTCAGAGACGCCATATTAGCCATATTTTGGGAATCTTCTCCGCTGTTCATAAGGTTTTCCGGATCAAAGTTATCGAAAGACAAATCAACAGCCGGTAGCCCTCAAACATCAAATAGAAGGCCTGAGGCTTAACTCTACGGATCAGACAAGTATTTTCATTAGAGAATATGGCTCAGAAGGAAGCTCAGCATTTCAGGATTTGACAATGATTGAATAGATTGTTGTGCCTACAGGATTTAGCGGACTACATGAAAGTTCCTGTGATCTCTTGAGCCGGTATGGATCTTTGCGTCAGGAAATATATCACTCGTATGGACGTAAGAATGATCCCAGAATCAATGGTGTCCAGGCAGTGGGACAGTCTCTAATCGGAAAACTGAACCGACATAGAGTAGAAACAGAACCCCTGGAGATAAGGCCATTCAGCGATCGATGAAGCAATTCATGGGCCTGGCTTGAATGATTTTCAATGTACACTAATAGTTCTCATGTCAGACCATTGTCAGCTAGATCAAAAAGATATATTCGAATCGTGAAAGACAAGAAGGCTTGAACAGTTCCGCGCTTTATGCATCCTCAAAAATTTTCCTTAAATTCCTACATGATTCTATCACCGTCTTGATATGCAATCTATACTTCTTCAAACGCTCCATCAATTGTTCTTTACGCCTCTCAACCTGCTCTATGGACTGCCGGGTAGTAACACAATCTGGATACACACTGATCTTTTTTAGCTTGTCTACGTAGTCGATCTCTAGTTTCAGTTGTACCAGATCCTCCTCGGCTTGCTTTATGATCTCCTCTTGCTCTTGGATGGCTTTGTTTAGTTCTCCGAACGATCTATCGCATCTTTCAGATAATTTGATTTGCTTATCGGCAATGGCAGCCAGAGAGCTGATGTCTCGCAATATAGTGGCATGAAGTTTCGGAAAGTCCTCTTGATTGTCGACAAGGCACAGTTTGGCAATATTCCTGCTGAGGTTTGATATTTTCTTATCATCTCCTGTGCCGTGGCCGTCATATAATAGACGCCTTCGCATTGCAAGCTCCTCATTGTTGGACATGTTTACGGGTCGATGAGATCAGCAATATGGTCAAACATTGAAGATGTTATGAAGAGTGTAGAACATATGACTAAGATAAAGATGCGGACAAAACGAGGGGCCCTACAGAGAGTGCCTCACTTTATCAGCGTAGGCAGATTGAGTGAGGCACGCGGTGCTGGACGAAAACAAACTTGACATGATTGGCGCTAGCGCGAATGTACTGACAATATTTTGCGAACTAGCACCAAAAAATCGTGCATACGATACAAGTATCTACAGTTAGATCGATCATATTGTAACAACACACAATTCATGTAAAGGCTGGACTTTGCCCCAATCCAGGAGTTTCCTCATACTCGAAGGATATCGACTATTATTCATAAGATGTTAAGATTCTGTGCAAGTAGATCCATAAGTACACCCCCCTCGACCTCGGCTCGGATAGCCCGAGCATTGCGACCCACCCCCCTGCCCTCTTCCTGGACTCTGTTATCCCAAGCATTCAGAACTGCATCTGGGAATGAATCAACTGGTTTAGGATCTAATAGAAGAAACGATAACGACGCTAAAATAAGTGATTTTTATCAAGATAATAGAATGCAAAAACTATGGAATAACACATTTGAGCGTATATCAACAATTCAGAATGTTCGCCACCAACAAGCGGAACAGAACCATCCACATCAGCTAGGAACAAGACCTATGCCGTCCGAAAGTCTGAGTGGCGGTGCGAGAATTGGACAAAAATCATCCATACCATTCTTCTCATCTGATGATCAACAACTCATGAAACTATCGTTTGCAGAAGGCTACCTCTACGGACAAGAGAACAAGAAGAAGCCAAGATTTAGGATATTCACAATAATACGAGAGGCATTGGTCATATCAGTGATTGTTGCTGTCATTTATACAATCTCTTATGGTGAGAACCCCTTCAAGCGGGCAATGTTAGGCAGAACCTTCGAGATCCAACCTGAAGAGATCGACGTAACATTCGCCGATGTGAAAGGCTGTGATGAATCTAAACAAGAACTAGCCGATATTGTAGAATTTCTCAAGCGCCCAACGAAATTCTCCAGATTAGGAGGAAAATTACCCAAGGGCGTTCTCTTAGTAGGCCCTCCAGGAACAGGTAAAACATTGTTGGCACGAGCAGTTGCTGGCGAGGCCGGGGTTCCGTTCTTTCACGCAGCAGGATCTGAATTTGATGAGATTTTAGTTGGTCAAGGTGCAAGAAGAGTAAGAGATCTATTTGATCGTGCAAAGCAACGCACACCATGTGTAATATTTATCGACGAGATCGACTCCATCGGAGGCAAGCGTTCCAGTTCAATGTTTCATCCTTACGCCAATCAGACAGTCAATCAGTTGCTCAGCGAAATGGACGGCTTCAACCAGAACGAAGGTGTAATAGTGATGGGCGCCACCAATCGTGCCAACGATCTCGATAAGGCCCTAATAAGGCCAGGTCGTTTTGATGTGCAGGTCACAGTCCCAGTTCCAGATTACAAGGGTCGTAAAGAGCTGTTTGATCATTATTTGAGCAAAGTAAGGGCTACCAGAGAAATCGATGTTGATGTGCTTTGTCGAACGACTATCGGTTTCACTGGGGCGGACATAGAGAATCTGGTTAATCAGGCTGCCCTCAAATCTGCAACTGACAACATGGACATAGTCACCCAGGAAGCGCTAGAGTTTGCCAGAGACAAAATCCTAATGGGTCCCGAGCGCAGGAATCGACTTCCCGATAAGGAACAAAACCTAATGACAGCCTATCACGAAGGAGGGCACGCTTTGGTTGCATATTACACAGAGAAAGCTAACTCATTGCACAAGGTGACTATAGTATCTCGTGGAGACTCTCTTGGACACACATCAACCCTACCAGAGCGCGACATGTACAGCCAAACGAAAGAGCAATTGAAAGCCTCGATGGATGTAATGCTTGGAGGCCGGGTGGCGGAGGAATTGATCTACGGCAGCGATCGAGTGACCACTGGATGTGAAGATGATCTTAGGAAGGCAAATTATTTGGCCTCAAAAATGGTGAGAGATTTAGGAATGTCAGACAAGGTTGGAATGCGCGTTGTTCGCGATGATGAGACGGCATCTTCATCTTCGCAGGTTGTTGTTAGCGGAATTCCAGATGCAACTTCAGAGTTAGTTGAATCAGAGATTAGTAAATATCTAGAGGATTCCAAGGAACGCGTGAGAAAGCTACTGACTGATCATCGGAATGAGTTAGTACTGTTAGCTGAGGCTCTGTTGAAATATGAAACCTTAGATGCTGCCGAGGTGAAACTGGTCATCGAAGGCAAGGACCCCAAGACCCTTAGACAAGAGCGCGAGCGCGAAAGACGGATGAAGCTAAACAACCTGAAAGTTGGCAATGGGCCGCCGGATAGACTGCCGTTGGATTTGTTAAAGTAGCGACAAGCTAGTTTATGAAAAAAAAAAGAAAGAAACTAATTTCAAACGCTGTGGTTAACTAGGTGCAAAATGTGTAAGCTTCTTTTCATATATTTATGCGTACAATATCAGTATATAAACGTATATGCGGAGAAGAGATGAGACAAGGTTAATAAGAATGGAAAAAATAGATTTCTATGGTTTAAGTCGATTGCAGTGCCTGCCGCTGTAATTCAATCAATGTCGATGACCATCTTTAAATCTGCCATCATATCGCGTCTGGTCTCACTTGGTCGGATAGAGGATCCTATTTTGCGCACCCCCTTCGGTCTGGTTGTGCTATAGGTTCACTTCTACTTTTGCAGTTCGCCACAGGCGACTGACTGCGCGCTAGCTTGCCATCTTGTCTCGCGGCGAGTGCTACTTGCACATTCTGCTCATGTAAACAGGGGCAATCCTCGTTGTGCTGCTCTTGCAGTTGCAGTTGCAGTTGCACTCGCAGTTGCAGTTGCACTTGCACTTGCTGGTGTCTTGGGAGGCGAAAAGCAGACAAACACAGTGGGAGCACGCACGCCACCCAATGTTGCCGTATCTGGTTCCTCTTCTTTCATCGTTTGTTTGCTAATTCTTGTAGTAGTAGTAGTGGTTGTTGTTGTTGTTCAGTTCACTGGCATGACTGACTAGGCAGACTGTGTTGTGTGACGCTGGGGGGCCAAAGTTGCACTGGCACTCTGCTCGCCACTGGTGCCAACCACCAAAAGGGCCGCTGGAGGAAGATTTCGCCCGGCCGTCGGAGCCAACTTCCGCTTGATTGAACCGGGTCTGTCTATAGCGGCACTCTCTCGTGTGTGTGTGTGTTTATCTTGCACATGTGCATGGCCACGTATTGTGGCTTGCGTTTAGGCGCAGTTTAGCTGCGCCAGAGCAGACTTTCAGCTCGCTGGCCTGGCCGGTCCCTCCTCCAGCTCTTAGCAGCTATTGCACTCCAACAAGTCGGCCGAGCTGGTCTCGAAGGTTGTCGTGCTTCGACTCGGCGATGGTTCAACTCTATCTCTCGATAGAGACAGGAATCAATCAATTTGGCGTTCATAGGCAAGAGATCCAAAGAACAGTCTCTTCTGGTGGATCCTTTGCTGCGATCTATCGACCACAAGCCGACAAACTGGAGCCGCAAACTGGTGCGATCGAGCTCTCATTTGATTTAACAAATCTGAGAAACATTTCATTGTGGTTGCAGCTCCATACCGCAGGGAATTAGAGTTGCAGAAAGGAGGCAAAAAGTGTGAGAGTAAAGTGGATTAGTGGCACCAGCTCGGCCAACCGTCTGCAAGCCACATCTCCTACGAATCACCCAATCGACTGGCACTCAATATTCGCCTCTTCTTTGGCGCGGCACTTCTCTCCAAGTGTGGAACTTGGTCCAAGCACAGCGCAAACCTCAACTCCTAAGAGCCTCCAACACCAACACACTCCTCAAGCGACTCTCGAGAGAGAGCCCTTGCCTGCATGGTCATCAGTGTTGCGCCAACACCGCTTGCTCGCTCGTAGAAAACGCATACGACGAGCAGCTAGTCTGCGCACTTCCGGTCACGTATATCGTTGTCAGGTTTTGGCGATGAAATCAATTGAGTGCGCATGATTGCTAGTTGTCGATGCACTATGCATGCTGATGCTGCTGGACTTATTACTATTTCTTTGTGCATGTGTGGGCGCCGGCTCGCAGTTGCAGGCAAAAGGAAAATCTTGGGCTGGCGTGGATGATGAAAATCTGAACACCATAAGAAGCGGCTGGCCAAATCGTGGGCGCTGTAACCGAATGAAATCATTCTGTCATGCTGTTGTGCAGCATGTCATGACAAGGAAATCCCTCAATTCTGACATATTGTTAGCACGCCGCCACAGGCGAGCTCTTTTGTGTACTCGATGAGACGAAGTTTGTTGCCGACAATGAGGAAACAGAGAAGCAAAAGGAGCGAGCCAGCAGCACTGGACGAATGTAACTCTATGTCGGTTTATTTGTTTAAATGCAGAAAGAAGTGTGATAATTCAATTGAATAAAACCGGCCCTGTTTGTAGGCTCATGATTATTAGATTAGCGCTAGCTAGTGTGTGTGTGTGTGTTGTGTTGCGCCAGAATAAGCGGCGCCATCGCCTAGCGGCAGCTTATGTGTGAGCGCGCCCACTACACCACAGTTTGTGCTCTACAAAGCCCTCAAGCGACGCTAGGCCCCACCGGAGGCGCCCCTCTGAACTGTTTGCTGCCGCTTTTTGGCTCCAAGACTACTTTCGGCGGCCCAAAAGGGGCCCCGAATCGCCCAGGGCCCTGGAGGGAGGCAGGAAAAAGTTTGCCCCTGCCTCTGGTGCTGATTCCACGCTGCAACGGAACAGAAGCTGAGGGTGGGCCGGCGGCGAAAGGCGAGCAATTGATCCAAGTGATTGGCAAAGTGTTGGCAGGTCTTTTTTCGCCTCTTTGATTCCGACAACAGTGAAAAACAAGCCAGTTCAACCAGTTTGTTGAGCTGTTTAACAGACCAGCAAGCGCAACTAGAGACTGAGCCTTCCCCCCTTTGTGCAAGGGCCCCATCCTGCTCGCCTCTCTTCGGCTGTCTTGTTCGCCCGAGGGCTAACGGCGGCCCAGCTCAGCCAACTCAGCGAGAGCTCTTGTGGAAGCCTTGTTGGCGAGTTGTCTCTCGCCTATCCTCAGGCGAGCGGCGCAAAAGGCGCGCTTGCCGCCGGCCTGCCGCGCGACTATAGAGCCAGCCCATTGAGCAGGCGCAGTTGGGCGCCACGATGCCAGACCAGAGTCAACATTCTTGCCCATTGGTTGCTCATCCAGAAGGAGGCGTCTATATTGTGGCGCTCGTGACACATGTGCAATTCGGAGTTCAGGTGCCCGGAAACCTGAGAGAAACTTCAAGATGCTGCCACCCAGCGAGCTAGAAGACGCTGCCAAGTAATCACTCTGGTCCACTAAATATCAAGACCTCCAAGAGTCCAAGATGGCAACAATCGAGAAGGGTGAATGTCTGGCGAGTGAGGAGCATGTCCAAAAGGGTTTGTTGCACCCATGCGGCAAGGAAAATGTAGACGAGCTCGAAGAGGAGCAAGACTGTATGCTTAAGGATGAGTTTTCGAAGCAAAGCGACAGAGAGCGACCGGAAATCAGCGACACATCCGAGCAGGTCAGTTGAGAATTCAAAGAACAATTTTTCCTCTCTAACTGCTATTTAACTTCAATCCTAACCAAACCAATACATGTAACACAATGATGAGTGTAGCTCTGCTTTGGCTGCAAACACTCGCTCAACAAATCGCCCCAATTGATTTGTGTTTCCGGTTTCGGAACGCACAAATGGCACCCAGAATGCTTCAGGTGCACCATTTGTCAAGATCCGATGGACAAGAGGCAAACTTGTCACCTGTTTCGCGAGCAAATCATTTGCAAGAATGACTATGAGAAGCTCAGACGCAATGTGGCCGATTTTTCGCCTGAGGATCGGGCGGGAGTCAAGTGTGCCAAGTGCAAATGGAAGATAGATCCAACCGACTGGGTGAGTTTTGGAGCAATTCTCCCAAGGGGAAACTATAATGCTGGTTACTTCTTAGCTAACAAAGAGAAACCTCATCATCTCAATCTATACTCTTTTCTCTTTCATCGCTTTGAATTGCATTGCACTGGATGACGTTCAGGTTCGAAAGGCGGCGGACCTTGTCTACCATTTAGCTTGTTTTAGTTGCGATGTTTGCTTTCGACAACTGAACACTGGTGACCAGTTCACTATTGACGCCAGTGGCCTACCACTGCACAGCCAACTGAGACTTCTATGTCGCTACCATTTTTCAATAAGGGAAAATAACCACTCAAACATGGACCACCGTGAGGAATCACCATTGAATAATTGTCAGGATCACCAAAGCCGACCAGAGATAGAGGCGCAACGCCAGGAACAATTGCACTTCCTTACAAGCAGCACCAGCAGAAGCGTCAACCAACAATCGCAATCTATGCAGCCAGTCGAGCCTAGACTCGGCTCTCTATCCCCAACCTCCTACTCATCCGACGCCAATGGTCATCGGTTACAGCATTTGGATAGCGAGACATTGATGACCAAGCTTGGCTCACCCCCACCAGCTCCCCAAATTTATGGCCCCAACACAGACAACAGAGTCTATAGTAGGCCGCAGATTGAGCTTCATCAACGCAGCACCTCCTCATCCTCATCAAAATCAACATCATCCTACTCAACAAGCTCTCTCTCCTCTTCTTCACCTACAATACACCTTTCCTCGTCGGCGGCGGCTATGTTGATGCAACAGAATCATCTCAACTCAGCCCCCGCCTCCTCCAATAGCAACTCATGCGTGGGTTCGAGTAGTTCTAAATCCAAAAGGGTCAGAACCACCTTCACTGACGATCAACTATCCATATTGCAGACACACTTTCAGATTGATTCTAATCCAGATGGACAAGATCTAGAGAGGATAGCCACAATAACGGGACTCTCTAAGAGAGTGACGCAAGTGTGGTTCCAAAATTCGCGCGCTAGACAGAAAAAATATCTTGTCAAGAAGAAACCTTAATAATTATTTTGCTTTAGTAAGATCAGTTCGTTCAATTAAACATAGTTGATGTCAATATTATCATCCTCATTGTCTCTGTCCTCATTATCATCACTAACATCGTCAAACTCAATGATGTTGTCATCCTCCTCATCATCTCCGAATGTTACCGTGTCATTAATCTTAGCATGCTCTGGTAGTTCGCCGTAGGATTTTAAATTTCTAGCCTCATCAGCATTATATTTCAATATAACATCGGCCCTACTATCCTGATAATCTCTTAAACCAACCAAAACTATGTCTCCCTGATTGATCCAGACTTTTTTACGCAACTTTCCACGGATTTGACATAATCTCTTTTTACCATCGAAACAAGATGCTTCTAATCTACCATTGCCCAACATTTTTATCACTTGTGCATACTCCTGGCCATCTTCCTTGAAAATAAGCTCTCTCTTTTCGGCATCATTTTCATTTTTACCTCGCCGTCTATTTTTACCTCCTTTTCCTTTATTCTTCGGCATTCTGTTAAATGATGATTATTTCCAATATTGTTCGGGAAAGTTCCGGTGATGAGTTGGAAGAATAGGTGTTTGATAGGGATGAGTGGGATTATTAATTTTCTAATTGAAGAATAGTGCGCCAAGTGCATATGACAAGTTCTTTAAAATTGAGATAGCTGAACCTTTAGCGATGATCGCATGTCTCTCCGACACAGAAAATCGGTGCGTGCGGGTATGAAGCTTCAAATGTAGTTGGTAGGCGTATACTCTAATTCCCACAGTCCGGCGTAAAAATTAACACAGTGGCGGGAGAGAAAAATATTGCCGGCCAGGAGGGTGGAAATCGGGCGCGCGGGATAGGCAACTGCAACATTCATTGAAGCGCAGTAGTTCGGTTCATGGACTATTCACGCACGTTTGTAGTGCTATGCAGCTGCTCCTGTTTTTTGCAATGCAGATACAATTATATTTTTATCTTGTTATACTGATACAAAACCGATAGATAGATGCATATAGAGAACCACCATAGGATCAGCGATAATGTCTAGTAATAATATTAGTTCATCCACGAACGCCGGTTCTGGCACTAGTGGTCATTCAGATAGCGTTAGAAGACATAGTGATTACCACTTTGATTTTCCCCACTGTGATCCTGTAGAAAAATACGATAAAATTTGTCGGATTGGCAAAGGTACATTCGGAGAAGTTTTCAAGGCAAAACATCGAATAACAAAGAGAGAAGTTGCCCTAAAGAAGATACTCATGGAAAACGAACACGAAGGGTTTCCAATTACAGCCATTAGGGAGATCAGAATTTTAAAGTTATTGAAAAGTGAAAACATCGTAAATCTGATAGAAGTTTGCCGATCGACGGAGCAGTCTAATGGAAAAGCAATCTCATACTTAGTGTTCGATTTTTGCCATCACGACCTAGCTGGATTAATTCAAGAAGCTTACGACAAAATAAGGCCACTACCTATTACTAAATGTATTCTAAAGCAATTGTTATCTGGTTTACATAGGCTACACACGAGTAAAATTATACATCGCGACATGAAATCCTCTAATATACTCATAACGAAACACGGCGAACTTAAGATAGCCGACTTTGGTTTGGCCAGGCCCTATGTGTTAGACGAAACAAAGAGAAAATATACAAATAGAGTGGTGACCCTATGGTACAGACCTCCAGAATTATTACTAGGTGAGCGTAATTATGCATGTGCTATAGATTTGTGGGGTGTCGGATGTATAATGGCAGAATTATTCATTAGAGAGCCACTTATGAAAGGATCTTTAGAACAAAATCAATTACAACTGATCACGGAGACTGTTGGACCTATCAATGAAATAGTCTGGCCAGGCGTGAGCAAACTACCGCACTACAAGACTTTATCAAAGACGTTGAATAATCCGAGGCATAAGAATGGCAGGCTATCAAGAATATGCCAAGATATACATGCTCAAGATTTGCTAAAGAAATTGTTATGCTTAGATCCAGCCAAAAGGATAAATAGCGATGACGCTTTGGACCACGACTTCTTCTGGGAAGGCGTGCCGGTTGCTTCAAAAGAGCGCCTCGCTCAATCCTTAGCGACACTGCACCAATCTCAGTTTGAGTTTACCGTCAAAAGAAGGCAAAATCAAGCTCATGGTGATATTCCACAAAGAGTCAGCAATAACGTCAGACCAATGGGTCATAGACCAGGTCCATCAGCAAATAACGACGGCCAATATAGAGATCATGTATATTAGAATGATGATTTCCGATGATCTTTATGGTTAGCGAAATTCAACTGAACGTGATATTGAATCGCCCATACGAATGAGTATGAACGATTAACCTAAAACAAACACCTCGAAGACCAACTACTGTTTTCCGGTTAAAAAAGAAAAACTCACTAGGTAGAAACAAATTATTAAGAATTCATGACCATCACTATTCCGCAAACAAGTAACAGAATTAGCATCCTATTCTATGGTGACAGCTCACAGCGTTAGGGAAGCACTTCTGTACCAACCGAAAAGGAGTATTTATTTTCGTTTTATCGCGAGACATTCGACGAGTTAGGTTAGTCACTCAATAAACAAGACAGAGTGAACATGATAAATATCCTGTCGACTAACAATAGAACGTCAAATCAATCTCTCTAGTGTATTCGGGTTGTCAGAAATCTTTTCAGCCGGAGGGTTCCAGTTTACTTATGAGGCGAGCCGAGAGGCCCTCAACTTTGGCCGAGATTAATTCGCAGAAAAATCTCGACCGCTAGGTGGAGGGTCTTCCATGTCATTCAAGGTTGAGACAGAGATGAGGCATCGCTCGATGATGTGCGGCAGTATGTGAGAGATCAACCCCGGAGTGGGCGAGAAATTCTAAAAGGTGTGTCAAAAAGGATGCATGTCCCACGTTGAAACCTAATCTAGGCGACCCCCTCGTGAATGACTGCGGAAATTGTTACACGATTAGCTGTGAGGGGGCCTAGCTCGCTTTGCCTGTTCGGTTCCCATCCGACGGCTTTTCTCGAAAAGCGCGCGAGCACCAAAAAAACACTCACGCAGATCTCATTTGGCGTCAGGACACAAACATTTGCAAAAGAAAATACTGTTAAACTATCATCATTTATTACTCTCGTTTTGATCAAGAACAATATTAAAACTTTGCTGATCGAAAACAACGTTATCAACCAAGAACTCATTGACATTGGTATCACCTTCGCAAATTATCTTCTCCTATAGCCTCAACAAAGTCAACAAGATGTTGTCGTCAATAGCTATTGGCGGCCGCACCGTCTTGCTATCTTCCCTAAAACATGCCTCTGTACCAATCAATGCTAGTAGATACACAACCAATCAAATATTACAAACAAGCAAACCCAATCTGGCACGCATTCAGAATCTACCATCGAGATACTTCAGTAAAACTAATGGAACGATGGCTAGGCAATTTGGGGCACGTGAACGTGCTGAACCAATCAAAACAACTGTTGAAAGAGTTGGAACAATGCACGATTATGGACTACTAGCGGTGGGAACCGCGGCTGCAGCTGGAATCGGCGCTCTGTGTTATTATGGAGCTGGAATGTCAAATGCTGAGGGTGCTATAGACCGAGCAGTTCTATGGCCCCAGTATGTCAGAGATAGGATTCACTCCACTTACATGCACCTCGGTGTTGGGTTTGGTATATCCACCGCGGCCGCGTTCGTAACATTCAAATCACCGGCCCTGATGAGGGTCTTTGCCAACGGGTCTATCCTGGCAGCTTTGGGCACCATGGCTGCTCTAGTTGGTAGCTCTGTGGTTGTTCAAAGTATCCAGTATGAGCCCGGATTTGGTCCAAAACAACTGGCTTGGGTCTGCCATTGCTCTCTGCTCGGTATGGTTCTAGCACCCTTATCTATGTTTGGTGGGCCAGCCATAATCAAAGCTGCCACTTACACCGTCGGAATAGTTGGAGGATTATCTGCAATAGCTGTTACCGCACCATCAGAGAGATTCCTTGTATCAGCAGCACCACTATCAATTGGCCTCGGCGCTGTGGTCGCCAGTTCAATTGGATCCATGTTCCTTTCGCCAACCTCAAGGATTGGGCTAGGTCTTTATGGCATCAGTTTATATGGAGGCTTGATCGTATTCAGTGGACTGTTGCTCTATGATACTCAGAAAACCATCAAGAAGGCAGAGCTACATCCTGCATATTCTATGGCACCATATGATCCAATCAACAACTCATTACATATCTACATGGACATAGTGAATATATTCATTCGAATGTTAGCCATCTTTGGTGGTGGTGGCAATCAAAGGAGATGAGTCGTGGGTTTTAGATCAGAACGCATCCCACAACCACAAGTAAGGAAGCCAGCTGAACCGACGAAACATCAAAAAGCCAGACACTCAAGAAGAGAAGACAAACCAACGAATGAGTCGTCAAGAATCATTGTAACCAAATAAATCAAGCCCTTATCGTCTCTCAAATTACTCTCAGTTACATTGTGATGAATATGATAGTCTATTTGGCGGACTATGACCCAACCAGAGGCCATTCGTCACAAGTTCGCTTATCTTGATTGTTGATCTTAATAAACGAATGAAGATAAACTGGCTCGTACTCATATCGAACGAGGGGCGAGCAATTGTCGGGTCTGTTGTTCTGCGCTGCACGACTTCAAATGTTTTGTATTGCTAAAAGCAGTGCGCATTTCTGACACTTACGTCCAGATGTTCGCTGTAATAAAGGGCCAGAATCTGTGAGCGCTGCTTCTAATTCTTAAGAATTTTCCGCTTGCGTATATATATAATGAAATTTTGCTGTTTCTTCAGTTGAATCTTATCATCCGATTTTCTTCCAGTAGTCCTCAAACGCTTTCCAAGAAAGCGAAAAGTCGAATCAGAGTCCTCTCATACCATTGCGAGCACCTAACCCTAAAAGAGTTAAGCAAAGATGGAGTTCTCCAATAGATTGAGTCATGATGGTCAACAATTGGCGAACCAACCATATACAAATTATCAAGAAAATCCGGAAAGACAACAGAGTGGTGCCCCAGGGTGGCCACCAGCACACCATGGCCATTCAACAGATTTCGCACAATATCCTCAATCAGGGCATTATCAAGTTGGACCATGGCATCAAAGTCCCTCTGATTGCAGCCAAGCAGCACAAACTTATAGCATGGATTCATCACAACCAGCACAACCCGTGGAATCTTCTGCAGTAAATCCGCACCATCCTCATACCCCTTATCACCAACCATTGAAGGAAGATGCGACATATTGGAGTAATCCTAACGATTGCGCTGAATTCCACGGCCCTGCCAGTTACTTCGCACCTGGACAGACCGAACCAACTCAAGAAATCCATCCGTCTCACCCCAGTTATGTCCCTCAACATCAATATCCCATGAGCTCCGATTTTGCCCACCACGGTATCCTAGCATCTCAGCATCCAGTAAATCATACAATCCCTGGGCCAATGAGTCAGACAACTCAGTCTGGTCCGATTGTGTATCAGCAGCATGCATCAAGCTGTTCAACTGAACCACATGAATTGCCACAAGTGAAGCATAATTTCGCAAGCACAAACAACAAGAGAGTGGAGAACTTATCTCAGGAGCATGATCAAGCAAACCTTGGTGATCGACAGTCGGCCACTTACAACAGTGATCCATCTTGCACTTCAACCGACCAGATCGACTCGTTTAGAAAGTCTCAGCTCAATAGTGAACCCGTTTCACTCGAGGACACACTTGCAGCCATCAAAGACCAGGCTGAGCTGGATACTGATGATGAAGACAATGATGATCAAAGCAGGAATGGAAATGGACGAGACCGTGAAAGGCGCCAGGCGAACAATGCTCGAGAGAGAGTAAGAGTTAGAGATATTAATGACGCTTTCAAAGAGTTAGGAGCAATCTGCGCACAATACTTGAACCACGACACTACTAGGACAAAACTAATGACGTTGCACGACACTGTTGCGCTAATCAACGATCTCGAGAAATCTGTGAGAGAGCGTAATCTAAATCCGAGGACGGCCTGTTTGAAGAGAAGAGAGGAAGACAAGTCGGAAGAAGTTGGTTCCGCCTCGAACATGTCCTCTCAGCAATATATATCCATATGATTCTGCACCTCTATTGAATCTGATTGATTGCCTCTGGATGATTGAATTGCTAGCAGCAAGGAATTTGATGTTAGATTGAAGAGTTCTAAAAGGAATCAAAGAAATTTTCCATCACCGCTCTTGTTCTGAGACGTATTTATTACTGATCAGCTAAGAGTTGCACCACGTCTAAGACCGGTAGTATGAAGAATTTTGATTTAGCCTCTTTGGATTGGTTCAACTTTGGTAACTTATCGCAAAATGTCATTCCTTTGTCAAAGTCTGGGCAAATTATACTTATCGAATCAGCCAGATAGGAATCAATTAGCTCCGCAACTGCCGTTGCATGGCTACCGCATTGGGGCCTTGTAGAATCAATATATTGCTTTTCAATGTAGGGAAATGAGAAAAGGACAAGATTAGAAAATGATTTAAAATTTATCATACACCTTAGATATACTTCAAGTACTAGCCATATATATACACTGCCATTTTTCGGCCTTTGATCATTACTTACCCTTTTGATCTCAGAAACAGCACAACACGCATGCTTTAGACGGATATCACTTGAGTTCAATTTAGTATTGGCGATGCCCTCAGAAACAACGGCAGCAAATGTTTCCGCTCTTACACCCTTTTCCATCAAACCTTTAACTTTAGACATACATCTGAAGGCGTCAATAAAACGCCCATTAAAATCACCAACAGTTTCGGCACAAAGCCTTTTGTTATACTTGATTCTTCCCGCGATTATTGCACTCAACACTTGTCTTGACAATGGTGACAAACATTTGGAGTTTTGCTTCAGGCATTTGAAAGCCTCTGATTGACGCTTACACGAC
>Ga0058701_10001329_pt1 | contig 17396 bp, 17 predicted proteins | sample AgamicOrMae_FD_97039 | JGI IMG/M metagenome (GOLD analysis project Ga0058701, IMG submission 97039) | Agave microbial communities from Guanajuato, Mexico - Or.Ma.e | ecosystem: Host-associated > Plants > Phyllosphere > Phylloplane/Leaf | place: Guanajuato, Mexico | collected 2012-06-04
AGGTGGATGTGACTCTCTGATCAAAATATGGAAGTACATCCAAGAGAGTGACAAGTGGGTAGAAGAGCGTACACTAGACGGGCATAGCGACTGGGTGAGAGATGTTGCGTGGGCACCATCAATCGGGTTGCCTAAATGGTACATAGCTAGCTGTTCGCAAGATAAGAAAGTTATCATATGGACCAATTCTGAAGGTCCGAATGGGCACGAGTGGGAATCTAAGGATATTTAATGTTCTTTTTCGTTTTCCCGCATGCTAAGACATTTCTTCGTATGTTCGATGATATCTTCGACATTTTTTAAATTTTCTTCTACTTTGGTGAGCAGTGGGACTTCCGACGAGCCCCTCAGTTGGCTCTCGACGAGCTCAACCTCATTGCGGAATGAAGAAGCGTACTTCTTGATTTTGGCGGTTTCTGTCCTGAGGGCGGATTTGATCACAGCACCGAGCAGTCGTCGGAATGATTCTCCGCCGAAAGCTCTTAGATGAGCTCTAGTTATCGGTTGTGGCGTTAGTTTTCTTTGATTGATGAACGTTATTGTAAACTCTATGAACTTCTCCTTCCTATCACTGTCTCTGGCTAGGTGAGTGAGCCGGCTCTTTCTCCTATTTCCTGGGCCATCGATTAAGGTGAACAAACGAGAAAACACCCTCTCGAACTCTTCATAATCTAATGTGGGTGAGCTAGCGCTCTCGTCTAGCTTGAGCTCAATATGGAGTGCGAATAGAGAGCGTCTTATCAGGCCCCATGTGGGTGCCTCTTCGACCATTTTGGTTGTAAGTGTGAGTATTGAGGTGGGCGGAATTGACGGAGTATGTAAAGGAATGTGTGAGCTACATATGCAGATCGTATAGTTGTCCCGGTATTTACACCAGGCCTGCACGCTGGATGGCGGCGTGTCCGCTGGCGCCGCGGTGACGGGACTGCGGGTTCATCCTCACCCTCGCTGACTCGGGTGAGTGTGTAACTGGCGTGACGGCCACAAAATGGCGCTGCAAGTGTCTGGAGAACAACAGCTAGTGGGCGGGTGTCGTCTGCGCGCAGGCGCCTTGGCATGGAGCCAAGCTAGTCCATTGTGGCAAGGCGTTTTCGTAGCGGTTCTGGCGTTCATTCTCAGACAAACGGTCGAACAGATAACATCAAGCGCACGAGCCAGTTCGTCTCGCTGGTCGCTCTAACGGACACGTGCTCGAAGAATCTCGCGCCCTATCAAGTAAGCAAGTATTCAAGCAACACGAAAATATACACAACCATGCTTAGGTTTGTCCGGCAAGACTCACACACAAGAGAAGATAGGCAAAAGAAATGATAACAACTAGTCAGTGGTGAAAGGAAGAGGATACAGAGAAGATGTATCAATCTCCCGGGCCCGAGCCGACGAGTATCCGCGACTCTGGTGGGGGCCCCAACCAGAGTCACCACCAAAGCACAACCTTTGCACCAACAACACTCACAAGCCATCTATTCTCAACCAACGAGCCAACTGAAGACCACCACCACCACCATGACACAACTGTTCTGCAACAAATCCAACAACCAACACCTCAACTCTCCTCCGAATCTGTTGTCTTTCTCGCCCACTCTTGGCTGCTGGTGTTGGTCAGCTCGCCGCTGACCATTGCCTTGCTGGTGTGGATTTTGGTGCTCCTCTTGAGGCGCAGACAGCGGGCCCAAATGGGACGGCTGCTAAATGGGACAACAAGTTGTTTGTTGGCCACTGGCCAGCAGAAGAGAGACAAACAACGAGCCCCAAGCAGACGGACAGAGTTGCCGAGGTCAGTTGTTTCAAGTGGCAGAAAGAAGGATCAATATTTATTGGAATCAACTAGCTCCACCTCGTGCTCCTCCACCTGCTCCTCAACCACCAGATCGCCCAAAGAGTCGCCCACCACTGCCATAGATAGCTGCATAGATATCAACATAAAAGAACACCACCAAGACGAACATGAGGCGAGGATAAGTTATTCAATGAGGAGAGAATTGGTTGACAAATTGGTAGAGCATCAGAATAATTTCCTAATCAATTTCACTGGCCAACAAATATTCACCTGCTTTGTGGTGTTCTTTTTGGCCATATTGAACATTTTAAGGATGCGCAATTTGTTCTCATGTAATCTTATCATTTTATTGCTCATAAGCAGCAAACTATTGAGCCTTTTGGCAGTGTTTCTGTTTGTGTTGATAAAATTCATCAAATTACTTGGTCTGGCCAAGTCACCATTTGAAGAGGCCAGCTTCCTGCCGGGAGATTGTTTCTCACTGATGCCAAAGAAAGAGATTCACAACCAACAAACACAGGGGGACACTAAGGGCGACTCGACGAACGAGAGAAGCGTGTATTTGTCTCTGGTGGAAGCGTCCAGTGGCGGCCAACATGGCGGCGGCTCAATTCCTAGATCAAGATTCAAGTGTGATAAGAAAGCCTCGAGATTGCCAAATATAATCAGTGAAGCCGAAGAGGAAGAGGAAGAGCAGGAAGAAGAAGAAGAAGAGGAGGAAGAGGAGAAGATAGAACTAAATAGTGATACAGTGAGTGATTCGTCGGCAAGACTGAGGGAGAAAAATTCAAGGGCCACCAAAGTGAAGGGAACGCGCTCCAGAGAGAAGCGCGCTTCAAACCTGAGCTGTGATACAACAATCTCAAGATTGATCAACGTCCGAAAGTCAAATGGGCGCCCACCCAAAGGGGCCAGAAATGGGCCCGGAAGTGGCACCATTCTCGAGCCCAAGCGGGTGGGCCAGTTGTGCCAGAGTGCAGCCAAGGAGCGAGCAGGGTCGAGCTTGGGTTTGGATCTGAAGTTGGATTTGAACCCGAGGGAGGAGGAGGGACCAGGAGGTCTAGGTGGAAGTGGAGTTGGCATGAAGCCGAAGGAGAAGAGGCGAAAGGGCGACTTGTTGGCGTTGCTTTGCTGCCGCTGCAACGCGGGCGACTGTTTCCTCATAACAATGAGTCTGCTTCTGAGTCTGTTTTGTTTATACTTGCGCCTGATGAGCAACGTGAACAGCCTGAGTGGTGGCGGAAGTGGCAATTTTGAGACTGCCAAACGGGCGGCCGGCGACTGGCTCAGTTCGGCCAGCGTGGCCGGAAACCAGGCCAGCAGCTCTGGACTGGGCTCCGTCTCCCTGGTTGCCATCCACCACCATCGGCTGGCCAACAACGCGGCCACCACAACGGAGGCGAGCACACGCTACGAGTCGAGCCCGAGCATAGGCGAGCAGCAGCAGCAGCCAAGTGCAAACAAGAGCAGCCTCAATCAGGCCGAGGCTGCGGCCCGCTTCCAGCAGGCAGCCTCCAATCCCAGTCTGGCCACCAACGACCTGCTGCGCCAGCTCAACGAGCAGCTCGAGTCGCTCCAGATCTTCCTCCACTTCCTCACGGACCTCAGTCTGCAAACAAACCGCTTCAGCTGCACCTTGTCGTCGGCCAACTACGCCCCAGTGGCGCGCGCCTCCATGCTCGCCCTGTACGCCTCGCTCACGCTGCTCGTCCTCTGCCTGAACGTGGCCATTGGTCAGCTGGCCCGCAAGCAGGTGGCCCGCCTCCTCCAGTGCGGCGGCGCCTCGGCGGCCAGACTGCGCCAGCTGGACAGCTATCTGGGTCGCCACTTGTCGCGGGCGCTCGCCCCCAGCAGCTCCCTGCTGGTTGGGGGCGGCGGCTCGCTGGCCAGCTCGGCCTCGTCCGCCTCCAGCGGCTGCTCGTCTTTCGGGCGGCGCGTCGGCCGCAACTCATCGAACTACACCAACTTGCTCAACAAAAACCTCCGCCACCACCAGTCCAACCTGGAGATGCGCCTCAACCTGGCCAGCAGGTCGCCCAGCCTGCTGGCGCTGCACCACCGGAAGCAGCAGCAGCAGCCCGCCCAGCTCCAGCCACCTGAGCGCGCCCCCTGCTGCACCCGCAAGCGCCTCTCCTCGTCCATGTCGTCGCTGCTCCCCGAGGCTCAGACTGCAGGGACGGGGGCCACTTCCGGCGCAAGCAGACTCGCCCACGAGGAGCGGCCCCACTGGTACTGGTTGCCGTTGACGCTGCGCTCCATGAGCAGCGAGCTGGGGGCCGAGCGGGCGCCGCGCAGAGCCAGCGGGCGGCCGCGCCGCCGAGCGCCCAAGACGAGCTGTCCAAAGTGCCGCGGGCGAGTGGCCACGGCCGCCACTTCCGCCTGGCCCAGAGACCAGCCGCCCGAGAAGACCATGACGAAGACCAGCTTCCTGATCGACTGCGAGGCGCCCGACGCGCAGGCCGCGCTCGAGGCCGGCCCGCTGGACTCAGGGGGCGCCGGAAGGGGCGCCAGACGGCAGCTGGAGCTCGCCAGCCACCAGGAGCGCCCCCACCAGAGCGCGTCGTCCACTTCCGGCGCGCGAGGCGCCCCTCAGACGGGCGCACCCAATCCCCGGGCGGTCGCCCAGCGGCGCGAGCACCAGGCCGAGCGGGTGGCGGCCGCCTCCTGCGACTTGGCCGGCGAGCTGGAGCGCGACGTTCGGCTGGGCCAGGCGGTGGTTGTTTTCGCGCAACTGCTAAATCATGGACCAATTCTGGTAAGTGACTCTCTTTCAAGAACTTGAAAACTTCTCTCTCAACTTGAGGCTTGTAAATCTCTTCCCCCAAATGGGCAGCAAACGAGCAAACAAGTGAGCAACTAGAGAGTGACTTGTGAGGCTGGCGGGCAGAAACTTGGCAAATTTGCCAGCGTGTGCAGGCGGCCAGCCAGCCGCGTGGTCCGGCGAGCGCCGAGCGGCGAGCGCGGCTTAGCTTAGACACTCCATCGGGCGCGTCGCCACCGCCGCCTCGTTGCGGGCGGGCGGCCTAAGCTGAGCTTTCGGCGCGGCTTTGGCTGGCAGCTGCGGACAGGCTGCAATGTTGTGGGCCTTCTGAGTTATTGCCAAGCGGAAAAAAGGAGCCGAAAATCGCTCCGAGATGAGAGGCCGACCAGACGAGCTGAGACGAAACGGAGCCAAAGTGGTGGGACACTTTGCAGCGCCTTTGCAGAGCTCGCTGTGGCCCGCAGCACAGACGGCCCTTAGCTCTGGCCGCGCGGCAGGACTGTCTTCCTCGGCTCGTTCTCAGCTTCTTCTTCCGTTTTTTATGCCCCTCCTGCAGCTGGCCAGCCGTCTCGCTGGAAAACGGCCCGAAATGGCCAAATTCCGGCCGCCTCGTCCCGATTCTCAACTCCAATCTTTTCTCTCTCTCTCGCTCGCTCGCTAACTGGCCAGCCAACAGCCGCCAGCAAGCAGCTTCGAAGTGGCCTCGAAAAGTGGCGCACACTCGGCACAGGTCAGCTAGCTGGCTGGCTGGCAGCTCGCGAGCCAATTGTGTTCGCCGTCTTATTGTTCGGCCGCTTTTCTCTTCCTCAACTGTTGCGACTGCCCACCAGCAGCAGTCTGCGGCGAAGCCTCTCTGGCTTCTCCTAATGCCTGTTGCTTGTTGCCGTTTCCTTGCCTGCCAAGCTCCCTGTGGCCAGGCGGGCGCCAAAATGGCTCTCAGCAGAGTCGCTCGGCCAGGCTAAGGTTGGCCGGGCTAAAAAATGGCCACTTGTTGCTCGTTGCTCGAGGCTGGCCTCGTCGAGGACAATCTGGCCCAGCAGAAGGCGATTTGTGCTCTTGGGACCATGGAAAGGGCTGCAAAAGGGCCGCGCTCGAGAGGGACGAGCTTCGGCCGCGAGTGGCCAACAAGCAACAAGAAGCTCGCCAGCAAGAAGCTCGCCAGCAACAAGTGCTCGCCCGAGCGAAGCACAAAAGAATTTCTCCAAAGTTGACGGGCGCTCACTGCCACTCGCTGCCACTCACTGCCTCTCGCACACACTGGCATACACTCGCTCACTTGCACACACACGCACGCTGGCCGCCAGCAAGCTCAGCCAGCGGCCCATTATAGTCCACGCCGAGCTGGCTACAATGCTGTGCAATGCGCCCTCCAAGCAACTGGAAGTGGCGCCGAGCTGGAGTTGGAGGCCATCACTCGCTCCAGAGGCACAATTATTTCTCGAGACTGTGGGCAAAATTTGCCGCCAACTAAGGCCGCCCGAGACGCCAGCGAAGGAGCAACAAAGTCGCCGCTTCCATCGAGGCGTCAATCAAATTTATACCCCACTGACCTTGATCATGCCGGCCGGTCTAAAGCTAAGCTAAGCTAAGCTGAGCTCGCCCGTCGGGAGCCCAAACAGTGGCGCAATTTGGCCAACCTCTGCCTCTTCTTCTCCCTGGCCAAAGACAAACAAACAAACGAGCGAAAGCATGACGGCCCACTTTGATCATGCACGATGACCGATCGGCAACAATCGGCCGCCAGTTTGTTTGTTGTGTTGCGATGTGTTGCACTTGGGCTCTGCTGCACTGCCACTGCGATGTTGTCACAACTCCAATTCGAGACTGTCCGTGTCATTAATTCACACCTCCATGGAGCAGCTTCGAGACTCCAACTGTGGCAGATTTGGCCCAGCAGCAAGCGGCCTTCCTTTTTCTCTCTGTTGCTCACTCTCATTTCGAGCGCTCTCCAGAGAGTGTCTCTCCAATGTCCAGAGAGTGCCTCTCAACTGTCTCTCCACTCTCCAGAGACACTCTCTCGCTGGCGCCACAACAATTTGAGTGGACTACAAATTGAGTGTCCAGTGGAGCCGCCAATGGACTAGCTGTGGCGCCGCCCAAAAGCAGCCCAAAGAAGACCGGACTCAGAGTGACAGACGAGCGAGAATTGGGCCGCTCAGAAAAGGCGCTTGTTGTCGGGCGAGCACGAATATGTTTTTATATATTCTCTCAACTTCAATTTCTCTCTCTCTCTCTTTCTCTGTCTCTCTCAAAGCCACACAAAGTGGTCCAACTCTCTGCCAGCTGAACCCAATTGTTCGAGCCGGCCCGTCCGCACAGATGCTCGGTCATCATCATATTGCACTCTGCTGGCCACTCTGCTTTATGGACACTTCGGCAGCGAGATAGAGAGAAAGAGAGAGAGAGAGACTCTAGAAGGCAAGAGTGCATTTTGTTTTGCAATTTTCCAGAACATTTTCGCTCGCTTTGCGGCCAGAAATTCCTCCACCAAACGCAAAGTTCGTGCACTCTTGCAAAAGTGGTTGGCAACATTCATTAGTTGACTGAGTGACCGTTACTTTTTGCGGCATCAACTTTGCAAAGCTGCCTCTCTCTTTGGGTGGATGAAAAAGCTGAAAAGGCTGGAAAATTGAGCTGGAAAATGCGCTCGCCAAGCTCGGCAAGCTCGAAAACTGCGCTCTTCGCCTCTTTGTGGCTCTTTTTCCAGCACAGCACTGCTGCAAACTGGCGCAAAATGCTACGAAATGCAGCAAAACGCTCCGAGCCGACAATAAAGGGCCTTTTCAATTGCGCCCCCTCCCTCTGCTCGAGCTGCCTTCTGTCCCAGCGGCTGGCCAGCCAGTTTGGGCCAAACTGCGGCCGGACCTAAGGGCTGGTGGCGCGAACAACAATTATGAGTGGCGTATGCAAATTCGGCCCTCTCGCCGCTTTGGTCGCCATCTTGCTGTTGCTCTTCTGCGGCCGAGCTGCTCGTGCTTGCCAGTGGGCCGCCCGCGTGGCCAAGCCAGCGAGCCACAGTCTCAGGCCCGTTTCAGACGAGCTGGCGGCCACTTGAAGCCACTCAGAAGAGGCTGGAAAAAACTTCGAAAAGCTCAAAACACACACAGACACGCGAGGCCAGAGTTACGCTCGCCAATCAATCAGCGTTGATTTGCATTTGCATGCAGTCTGCATGCAACCAGCTTGGCCAAATCGGTCGCCCTGGTCGCCCTCTCGAGCGGCTGGCAAGCTCGGCGCTCGGTGTGCACGCGCTGCTCGCCGTCTGGCCGGCCGGCTTTCGGTTCAGCGCAAAAATGGCTCACTTGGGCACGCATGCAGAGCGGCCCTTGCACAATGGTAATGAGCGGCGAGCTGGCCCGTTCGGACGAGTGGGAGAGAAGGGGAAACAGAGAAGAGAGAAAAAGAGAAAAGGAGGCGAGCAGCAAGGGAGGCAGACAGTCGCCTAAGCTTGTCTAGCGGACAAATTTCCAAGGCTCCTCCGTGTCGGCTTGACCGGGCTCTTCAGTTCCCTGACCGGAACTAAACGAGTGGCCGGCTCGAGACGAGGGCCAATTGTCTTGGGGATTGTTAAATTGGAGTTTAGGTGCACTAGACTTGAGTTGAGAGGGAGAGGGAGAGGAGCTCTTGAATGGGAAAGGCAAATGAAATGGTTGTTGCACCTAAGGAGGAGGAGGGCACAGATTAGAGGTTGCCTCTTGGTGGTTTTGTTGTTCTCGTTGGGCGAACTCTTTTTTGCCACATTTTCCCCAAAAACAGTCTCGAGCTTGTGTTTATCGAGCTTTTTGTTAACATTAAGATTCCGTTGCGGCCAAATGGGGGGTGCAACAGACTGTGTTGAACAGAACGCGTGCTCGCACTGCTCGCGCGTGCCCATAGGATGTGTTCATTTCCCTTTTTTCTCCTCTCGCTTGGCCGATCCTTGTCCATTGCCAATTAGAAGCACAGCGACCCATTGTGCTGGCCACCTAGTCAAAGGCAAAGGCAGACTCTGCTTCTCATCACCTCCGCTCGCTGCTCGGCCGGCAGAACAAGCTTTCCAGGCAGCTTGCCGAGAACAATTAGAACAACAATCAGAGAACAAGGAGAACAAATTGCAACTGGCGCAAATCTAATCTCCGAGACAACGTTCGTTCAATTCAGGCAGCAACAGCAACATATTCGTTTCGCTCTCAATTTCAGGCTCCTTTTGCTGTTCGCGAGCAGAAAGAAAAATAATAATAATCATAATAACAAGAGGTGATGAAAGGCAGCACTTGTTGTTGTTGAGCTTTGGTCGCCTGTTCTGAGTAAGTCTCGAGCGAGCTGGCCGCTCGTTTGTCTTTGATGTTCTAATTGTTGTCTCGCATTTCAGCCGCTCACCAGGCAGACTTTGTGCAGGCCACCAGCAAGTGCAACAGTTGCCCTTTGGCGCCGCAATTCAGCCTGTCTTGTGGTCCAAAGTGGAGGGGCTACGAACATGTTATTACAATCCACTCGCTTCCACCTCAAGGCGCTCGTTCTCGTTCGACGTTCTCTTCTCTTGTCTTGTCCTGTCTTGCCGGCGTCCAACGATAGAGACAGAGAGACAGAGAAAACAGAGAGCGGCCGCAGGAGGAAAGTAAAACGGCGCCCTGACGGCAACAAAGAGAACAGGCGCCTTGCAGTGCAATGTTACACTGGCCAGAGATTGTGTGCAGTGCTCACTTGTTTGCTTTCTGTCATTATGATTGCATTGTTTGGGGGAGCCAGAAAGGCGCCCATCGAAGGCGGCCTTCTTTTTCATTCATTTTGGGCCACTGTCTCGTTTTGTTTTCCTTTGTTTTCTTCCCTCTCGTTTTGTCCAATCCAGAAAGAAAGATTCTCGAGCATATTCCTCTGAGCAGCTGCAAAGAGGAGGAGAGAACTGCTACCTTTGAGCTTATTTCCTAAGCGCCGCTGGTCCAAAAGCGGCTCGCTCAACCTCGCCCAATTCCAACTCCAACTCCAACTCTAAGGCCCACCACAGGCCGCCCCTAAGGTTCCGCTCTCGGTCCAAATATGGCGCCCGCTTGCAGTGTTTTATTTGATTCCATTTTATTTCATCCCAAATTCGCTTTTTGTTACCAGCGACTGACAAAACGCCTCGCTTTGTGTCCGCCTTCTCAGACACTTATTTGGGCTTCCGAGGGCGAAAGGGAAGCAACAAATAGACTGCCACTCAGACTTTTCTGCACACTTTTCTACACTGCAAGACGCAGAGACCCGCACCCAAATCTCGTCTCTATTTCTGGTTCTCTACGCGGCAAGCTAGTTGGTAAGCTGGCGAGCTGGCTGGCAAGCTAGCTGGCGAGCTGGATGGCAAGCTAGCTGGTCTGGCAGATGCGAGGCAGACGGGCGTCGAGGGACGAGCGAGAACAACAGGGCAGGAAGGGAGGAAAAAGAGCAGCCATACGGCGGCAAACAAGCCAGAGGATGACGCGCGCGACCAATTGCGCGCTCGCACAATGCGCCTGGACACACACACGGACACAAAATCCCTTAGCTTCCTGCCGGCCGCACTCCCACTCGAACAAATTGGCAGCCCTCCCAGAGGGGGCGACTCCCCTTCTCCTCCCGAGCTGCCTGTCGCCCTCATGCCGGCCCTTGTCATCAATTCATCCGCAGTTTGGACACACACAGACACAGACACACGGGCATGATGATAACTCGCGTGCCAGCCAGCAACCGACCAACTGTGGAGGGGACCAACTCTGCATTCAGCGTTACATTTTTTCCACTCCTTCCTGGCCTTTTTTGCAAAGAAAACCAGAGTGTGGTGAAAATTTTATCCCCCAAGCTCTGTGGAGGTGGACACACTGCGGCGGCGGCGGCGGCTAAGAACTACTAGTGGACACGCAGCAACTCTGGCCAACTCTCGCACACAATTGAATTTGCCTCTGAATGCCGACCGGGCCGCTTGCACTGCCCAACTGGCCGCCCACTGTCCGGCGCTGGGCCCGAGCGGCCTAAGTCTAAGGGTTGGGCAAAAAAGGAGAGAGAGAGAGAGAAAGTGGAGACGAGGGAACGAGTTTGACTTTGGTGGACACGTCAAGGGGATTTGCATCCTGAAACTGTTGTGGTATTACTCGTCGTCGTCGTCGTCGTTGTTGTTGTTACTGTTGTTGTCCTGCTTTGAGAGAGGCTTTGATTTGAATCCGGCGTTTGTTGTTGCATTTGAGTGCGGCGCATTTGAATCCGTTGCACTGGCAAGTTGCGTCAGTTGCGTCTGTGTCCGTTGCATTTGTGATCAGTTTTGTTGCTTTGAGAGGCGCGACATCGTGAAAACATGCTGATGATTCTCATGCACGAAATGCACCACTGAAACCTGCTACACTCCCACCATAGTCTGTCTCTGTGTCTCCTCCACAAGCACTACTCTTTTCCAGCTCACATCTCTCGGCCCTCAACGGCGGCCACTTGAAAGAGCCCAAAACTTCCTCTCACGAGCGCGCCTCTTTGGGCCACATTTTCTCTCAAAATTAATTTCCTTCAATCGAACCAACGGACTTGAGACGCTCTCCAGCTAGCTTGCCGGCTAGCTTGCCAGCCTGCAGGCTCGCAGATGAGCAGCCGGGCAGCTGGCTGGCCATCACAGCCAGCCAGCCAGCCAGTGCTTGTGAGCGGGCCTGTCGTCCAATCAATCCGTTTGCATGAACTCGAACGGGCTCGATTCTTGATTAGTCGAACGGAAACAAATGCACGGGCGAAGCTCAGACGCAAGCCAAGCTGACGCTCAAGCAAAGCTGAGCCCCAAGCGAAGCTCTAAGCTCGCTGCTCAAGAGCGAGACTGCCTTTGGAGAGACGAAAATCCATCATCGATGAGTCCTTAATGTGCCTCCTGGTGGCTCTCTTCCTCCTCGAGCTGGGCTTGTGTGCGGCCAGTTTGCCGTCTGGCCAAAGTTGTCCAGCTCGCCAGCTCGGACAGGAAGCCTCGGCCGGCCGGCAATACTTGTCTCGGGGGCGCAGTCTCGGCGCTTGGAGCTGCCCAAAAGGCTGCAAGTCAAACAAATCGATTGACGAACTCGCGTCCATCCTTGTCCCCGCTTCTTGCCTCTGCCCATAATGAAATGATCGAGCTTCTTGAACCGATCGGGCGGCGAACATTTGCTCTGCCTGCAAAGAGCAGTGGCCAGCCCCCAGGACTTTGCGGCAAGCTAGCTTGGCGAGTCAATTCCGGCGAGCCAATTCCAATCAGAGACTGTCCGTTTCTGGCGCCGTCCTGGCGGGAGGGGGACGAAAAATGCACTCCTCGCTGCCAATCGATGCGGTCTCGCCAAGCGTCTCCACACTGACTGCTCTTAGGAGTGGTTCTGATCTCCGGCCTGTTGGTTCTTTCTCGAGTGTTTTTGGACCATTTTTGGCGCCATTCTCCATGAGCTTAGCTCGCTCTAGCTTGCTGGCTGGCTGGCCGGCGGAAGTGCCGGCCTGGGTTGAAGAGGAGCACATAGAAGGCGGTGGCGCCGGTGGAGACGGCCATTGCGAAGAGGATGGAGTGTGTGTAGTCTGAGCGGCCGCTTTGGGTGGAGTGTCGTTTGAGGGCAACGAAAATAAGCTGGCAGAGTGTGAGCACAACGAAGTAGAGCGCCGTTTGAACCGCGCTAATGGTTGCCTCTGAGATGAGGCCAGAGATGAGCTGGGCAGTTTGTTCGTTGAAATTGGGCAGCGCCAAACAGGAAACCAGAACGTAGGTTAAATTTGTCACCACCACCAAGAGCCACTGCCAATTGTCTAGCCAGAGGAGCAAGTCTTGGCGGCCACCACTTCCAATGCAGAGACTTTTGGCCATATCGTGCGAGACTAGGGCAAAACAATAGACAATGAATGAGACATTTTTGGCCACCAGAAAGAGTTTGCAAACGCGCGTCTTGAACACATCATCCCCCAAAGCTTTTGTCCCCTTTCCATCAAGCTGACCAGTGTCTCCGGCGGCCAATTTGCGCAAACTGGCCGCCGGTTTCATTGTGAGCGAGCCCACAATGTTCAACGCTGCATTGAAGATGTATGACAGGGCCATGAAGTTGCCCGCGAACACTTGGGAGAGATTTGCGCCGGCCAAAATGTCCTGCAACACGCAGCCCATGGACGAGCTCATGGCCGCGCTTGTGGTCAGACAGAGCAACTGGATGGCCAGTTGCTTGTGGGTTAAGATGTGGCAGATTTGTTTCCAAGTTCCCGGCCTTTGTTCCAAATCATTTGGCTGCTCATTTGAATGTGTCACTTGATGCCCTTGTTGCTCTTGATGTGCTCGCTCTTCTTGATGGGCCAGTTGACGCTTGCTGGCCGCAGTGGCCGAGATCGAGTTGCGGCCCCGCTCGCTTGGGGCGCCCCCTTTCGGCTCGGAGCGCGACACTGTGAGACAGACGGCCAGCAGGGAAACCGCATAGAGACCCAAATAGAGGTAGGCCTGCACTTGGATACTCTCCTGCAGTCTGTCGGCGTGCAGATAACGAGGATAGGCCAAAGCGCCCGCCGCAGACCCAAGCACTGGCGACACATTCAGCAAGGTCCAGGCGAGCGAGCGTTCGCGCTCCGGAAACCATTGCTCGGACACCTTGAGGGGAAGACAGTAGTAGATTGGGATGATTAAATAGGCGAAAAGGTTCTGTGTGAGCCAGTAGTAGAAGGAGAGCTCCTTCCAGTGGGCCACTTGGGGGGCGAACATTAGCGCTTTCAAGCAATTCCTGAACACGGCCAAAGTGATCGAGATGAACAGGGCCATTCGGATGCCAAATTTGTCGTTCAACCAGGCGGCCGGAATTGAGACAAACACCGACAGGTAGTTGTAGAACTGCGATATGAACACGTACCTCTGCAAGGAGATGCCCAGAATTGCAATCAGCACATTCATGATTGCGTCTGTCTCGTTTACCTGTTCCCAATTCACCAGTGCAGAATTTTCGTGCAATATTTGTGTGTTTTCATTCGGTGGGGGCAGAAGTGAAGGAGTGTCATTTCAGTTAGCATTCTTCTGCTGCAAGTTTTGGAAAGTTTGAGAATATTTGAGAGTATTCAAAAGATATTTAAAAATATTTGAAAAATCGCCACTCACAAGACGCTTTGCTCTCGTGGCACCTGCAAGTCTCGAGACCAGCAAGCATTGGTCTCGAGACTAGTGCAAACTTCACAGCTCAGAGTGGGCCAAGCTCAGCTCACAAATCACACACACACACACACACACACACTATCTCGCAAACCCTTAGGACACGAAACACAAGCTCGTAATTAGACTACTGTCTAGCTGAGCACCAACAGAGACACGTACCAGGCCGTTACAGAAGCCAAAAATGCAAATTCCGCCCAAAATTAACCATCTCAGTTTGCTGGCCCGGAATGCTGCCTGTCCCTCATTGGCCAGCTGGTTCTCTGACTGGTCGCTGCTGTCACTCAGTGTTTGCTGGTGGCCACAGTTTGCATGCTGATTCAACAGTCCATTCTCAACCTGCACGAATGATGGCAAACAGTTGCCAGTCTCTAGCTGCGTGCCATCGGCCAGTGTAATAAGCACACCTGTTGCATTATTATTTTCTGCCCTAAAGTTAACACCATTCGCGTTCCCATTTGCTGTGAGTTGCCCTTGTTGTTGGTTGCAATTTGTGACCAGCTCGTCGTCGTTGGTCTCTTTCTTTTCCTGCGCCCTTTGTCTGGTGGGCGCAACCATTGCTGAACTGAACTCTGCTCTGCTCTGCTTTGCTCTCAGGCCACTAGACACTAGGTGCCCCTTTTGGCTGCCTTCTGTTTGGCCGCGCGGCAAGCAAAGAGCAAAGTTCAGCCAGAGCTCATCAGCGGCACTTGCTAATTGTTTTTCCTCTCCTCTCTCGTGTCGATTTTAGCGAGCGACTGGCGAGCTCGAGTTCTTCCAGCAGTAGTCTCGAGTGGCGGCCGGCCTCTTGGGCAGAGGAGGATCCTTCGGGAGGCCAACTAACAAGGATCGGCGGCCAACTAATTGGCCAGAGAGAGAGAGGAGTCCAAATGGGAGGTTGGAATAATTTTCTATTGGGCGCCAATATTTCCAAATTGTGTGCCGATTGTGTGAGAATCTGGCACAATTTTTGCGCCAACCAATGCCCATCCGGCCGCTTTCCGGGTGGCCAATTTCCCCTTGGCCCACTTGGCAGCCGAGCGAGCAAAAGCGGCAAGCAAAAGCGGCAAGCAGAAGCGGCAAGCAGGCAGCAAAACAACAGTTGCACTGTCTGAGCAGTTGTTGGCGCCCGATATTTGGCTGGCAAGCGAGCCGTCTTGGCGCAGTTGCGTGCACCACGCCTGCGGCACCACACACGGCGCCTCGGCAAGTGTGAGTGTGGTTGCTCTCAGTGTGTTCGTGTGTGCGCGCTTCCTGTGCGGCGCCATTCCGATTGGAAGCAGTTTGTAAATTTTCTTTTTTTTATTTCTATTTCTCGCTGGCACTTTTTCCATTTTTCAATCCCAAATCTAGTGCACCAGTGCTGCTCGGCGGCTTTCGACAGCCACCGGCGGCACAATCTGATTAGGAGCAAGCGCGGGACAGTCTCGCGCGCAGACAGCCAAGCTTGTTGCCCGCGATGATGGAGCCAAAAGTGCAGAGGATGATCGTCAAATTGATTCATTGCGTGCCACTGCCGAGCGACAACTGTTGTTGCCAGCCGACAGCCCACAGGCGACAGCAAACGCCACACGCCCCATGCCAGAGAGCCGCCTTGGCAAACAACAACACTCCGATCAGATACAAGCTCGAGCGACTTTTGCGCTCTCGGTGGTTATACTAGACCAGTTGTTGTTGTTGTTGTCATTTGGCGGCCGCTCCTCGTCTCTGGTGGCCGTTCTCTCTGACGTTTTAGTGGCCACGAGCGAACGAGCGAGCTTGCCAAACGGCCGGCGGTCAGCAACTTGGCGAGCTTCTTTCCGCTCAGGATCCGGCGCCCGAATGCGACGTGTGGCGACACCCAATGGGCCGACACAACTGGGCCAACAAACGGCCCTTAGCTCAGCTCAGCGTCTCTCTATCTCTTATTCGAACGGTGTTTTTGTGCCAAAACACTATTCCTTCTCCTCCTTCTCCTTTGCTCGCCTTTCCGCCACCAATTGGGCGCAAATTAATTCCTCACACTCGCCACTTCCGGCTGCATGGCGGCCACCTTTTGGCTGGCCGCTTTCCCTTTGGCTCGGGGGCATCAATGGTCTAAACACTAGGCATCAATGGTGTCTAGTGTTTAGTGCTTGTTGTTCGGCGCTCAGTGTTTGGCGTCGGCGAGCGGGCGGCCCTTAGGTGGTCCCAGTGGAGAGTGGCGCGTTGAGACGTGCGGCGCACACATGACAAGGCCAGGCGAGGCCGCCCGCTGGACGCACAATGCGCGCCGCCGATTGTGTGTCGGCCGCCAAGCTCAACAAACTCGACAAGCTCGCCAAAGCTCGGCGAGGATCCTCTTGGACACTTGGAGTCTCGATTCGGCGAGGGCGGCGCTCAAAAGGCGCCCGTTCGAATCGTGAGCAAAGGGAACGAGTTCTGATTGCCGGCCACTCGCTGGACCAAAGAGAGCTCGTCGGGCTCTCTTTGAAGGCGCGTGCCGGCCAAACGAGGGCCACAAGATGGCCTGTTTGCAGTTGTACATTGTCATTTGGATTGGGTCGCAAAAACATGGCCGCGCAATCAGAGCGAAATCTTTCTCTCTCTTTTTCTCTCCCTTTCGCCCACTTTCCAGCTTTTTCCTCTCTATCTGCCATTGGCCATCTCTCTTCGGCCGGCCAGCGAGCGCAGGTGCTGAATTGAGAGCCAGGCCAAAGGGTGGCCGGAGGGACAGACAGTGGGAAGTGGCGGCCGTTGGTTTACTTCTTCGCCAAGCAGCAGCGCCAAGCCCAGAGAGCCACGAGCTGGCCATAGGGAACAATGGCGGATTTGTCTGCGCGGCCAGGCGGGCGTGCAGACAAGGGCCCATTGCATAGCACAGAGCAGCAGAGAGCGCCCAGTTTGCCTGCTGGCCACACTCTGTCTGTCTGTGCCAGAGACAGTCTCTCAGGCTGGCCGGCGTCACGAAGAGTGCGCCACTCGCCCAGTTCATCCGGCCCGAGCTGGTCCCCCAGTTTGCCTCCCAGAGATCCACTTGGGCAGCCACAGAAACAGAAACGGAGGGCCAGAAAAAGCGGCGGAAATGGGAGAGAAAAACGAAAACAAAACCCGCTCGCCAAAGGCCACAGCCTCAATTAGCCGGCCAGGTGGAGTTCTCCTCCTTGTTGTTGTTGTTGTTCTCTTGGAATCGAGGGCAATTTGCAGCCTCCGTTGGGCAGAGATTCATTTGGCGAGTGTTGAAAGTTGCGCCCGGCCAGCCACAGAGGCGAGCTCTCCCTATGGCCAAGCTGAGACTCTTGGCCGATAAGGATTCCTCTGCTCTTCTTGTGGCCGTTATTTTCGGCCAAGATTGCGCCCTTTTGCCGGCCGATTGCGAAAAGTCTGAGCTTCGACGGTTGGCGAAAAGGAGCCTGCAGGTTGGGCTTCGTTTGGCGCCATTGCATAAAAGAATAAAAACGAATGGCCAACCAAAAGGTTCAGCTCGCCTCTGGCCCATCCGACGCTTAGCTCGAATGGCGCCGACGGACATTGCAGAGTGCAGCTCGTTGGAGCGGCGCCAAGTGGACTCCAGTTATGCCAGTTATGCCTCGTTGTGCTGATGTTCCGGCCAGTTTAATTGTGCTCCTCTTTGCAAGAGATGAAAAGGGAAACTGTTTTTATCTTTGCCTTGTAACATGCGCGCAAAGTGAACTTCCTGCGCCGCCTCATAAAAGCGAGCAAATTGTTCCACTGGCGCCCCGCAAACACTCTTCCCCCCCCCCCCCAAAAAAAAAGACCCCCCCCCCCCCCCCCCCCCCCATTCCCCCCCCATTTCCACC
>Ga0058701_10001330_pt1 | contig 17394 bp, 23 predicted proteins | sample AgamicOrMae_FD_97039 | JGI IMG/M metagenome (GOLD analysis project Ga0058701, IMG submission 97039) | Agave microbial communities from Guanajuato, Mexico - Or.Ma.e | ecosystem: Host-associated > Plants > Phyllosphere > Phylloplane/Leaf | place: Guanajuato, Mexico | collected 2012-06-04
GTGTGTGGTTTCTTCATTCAGAATTTTTCTATTGCAGGAAACTGTATTTGTGTATGTTAAATTTTCTTATTCTAGCAAAGTATCTGTTTTCAAATCCTGTGTCGGTATTTGTCCCCTAAGAATTTTCCCCCTTGAAAGGTAAGTCGATCGCGCATGCACGGTTTCTGCGAAAAAATGCCTTGCTTCCAGGAATTTCAGCTTGTATTGTATTGTGGTCCGTTCGTATTGTGTCTACGTTTGTTGGAGTCTTTCGAGACTGAGGGTCTCCGGTTCGAATCTCGGTGGGATTCAGACATTTCTTTTTGTCGTTGGAGTGGTCTGAGAGTGAATCTGGCGCTGGGTGTTTGAATTCAGTGTCTGATTTAAGGTTACGGGAACTCCTGGTCGGAACTTAAAACGATATCGGTACGCAGGTATAGGGCGACGACGGAGAGGGGAAATGTTCCTTTCGTTCATCCCAGATAAGGAATTTTCCTTTAGACCTATTCATTTGATTTTTTTTAATTACTGAAATTTGATCTTATTACCAATGTAATTTTTATATTTCTTTCTATGGTCAGTCAGGAGCTTTTTTGACCTTCTTCTTGTTTCGCCAGAAATATGGATTTGTAAAATGACTTCTATTTTACAAAAAAATAAGGTTAGATCATTTTTTTTCGTTTCTAATTTTTATTTTTACAGTTATGAAAATATTTGCAGGTTTGTAAAGTCCTTGTTAAATATATTTTCAGTTTTTTAAGTCCTTGTTTTGGACGAAAAGATTAAACGACTTCAGATTTGCCTAATGCCAAAATTTCATCTCCAATATTTCTTTTTTCATTTTTGGCCAAACCAGTGGTGCAATGCAAAAATTTTATCAATTACAAAATATAAATTTCAGTGGCTCATTGTGCCTAATCCAAAAACTCTATCTGTTCGAAAATACCAAATCACAAAATTCGAATGCAGCAAAAATAAAAAGATGATTTTGCTTTGAGAATATTTGATCGTTTCAACAACACCAATTTACATCATATCAACCCCCCGAAAAATAGCTAATAAAGAATCAAACTGTGGTGCACATGTTGGGCTATAGGCTGATTAGCTCAAGGCTAGTGTAGCTAATTAGTGAAGGGTGAGTGGTTTGCGGTGCAGTGCCGCCGGTGATTTCCCCGTTCTCGTTCGGGGCGCTCCCGCTGAACGCCGGCGAGATCGCGCAGCTGCAGTGCCTGGTGCCGACGGGCGACCTGCCGCTGGCCGTGGCCTGGGCCTTCCCGGGCGCCGACGCGCCCTCGGCGCGGGGCGTCTCCACCATGGCCCTCTCCGAGAGGATCAGCCTGCTCATGATCGGCGCCGTCGACACCCGGCACATCGGCAACTACACGTGCACCGCGCGCAACGCCGCCGGCGCCGTTTCGTACACCGCCCCGCTGACCGTCAAGGGTTAGGGCTCCTTCCCGACACCCTGCATCCGTAGAAACTCACTCTCGACTCGTTGATGTCCCTAGAAAATTTGTCGATGTTCCTAGAAAATGTGCCTATAACCGAAGGAAATTTCCCCACGTCCTTGATCTCTCCTAAACTTGTCCCATTTCCGAACTCGTCTGTAGAAAATAACCAAACCTTGGCCTGCAAATCTCCTTACTCATATAAACAGCTTCTTTTTCTTTTATTTATACCCCTGCCTCGGCTTCGTCTTTCCTAGAAAACCGTAAACCCATGGTCAAACCATAGATTCAACCGTAAGAAACGGTATTAAACCATAGATGAAGGCTGTCAACTCCCGAAAACAGAAATGAAGAACGTATCAAACGTTAGAAACCATGGAGTAACAGTCATAAAAGGATTGATCCAATTTTTTTAAACCTCCGTAACTTTGAAACGGAGAGTGATACGTCAGAAGCACGAAATAAAATCGCTAGATCTTCAATTTTGAGCTTTTTTGTCGTATCTTGTTTCGTTCCAAAGCTACAGAAGTTCGAAAAAATTGGAAGACTTTTTCGACTGCTTGGACAAGAAGATAGAACGTGGAGAAAGCGTGTTAAGAGGAAGAAACCGAATTGGAGACTTACTTCGTCTATGGTGAACTTCTTTTGGTGCAGTTCCACCTCAAATTCTCGCATGGAGCTTCTCAGACACAGCAGTTAACGAGGCGGAGCCGATCCTTGCTCAGTGCACAGTCGCTAAAGGAGACTTGCCTATGGAAATTAGCTGGTACCTCCAAGGAGAACCCGTCGTGGACGACGACTTAGTGAGGATTACTAAGCTGGGCCACCGGATAAGCACGCTTAGCATCGACGCCGTCAGTGCTAAGCACGCGGGGACTTACTCGTGTGTGGCCAGTAATGCCGCGGGGAACGACACCAAGGCAGCAGACTTGCACGTCCAAAGTAAACATTTAAACCACAAAATGCGTTCCAAGGCATGGTTGTTTTTAAACCTCTATTAGAGCTGAAGAGGAAAGTTTTCCGACACGGAAGCGTTCCGACGAAAACCAAAGCCATACCTGACTGGATAACCTAACCTTACTTAACCCACGACCGCCCATCGATGCCGTTCGGAGACAGGAAAAAATATTTTAGAGGAACTTTTCAGTTCAGTATTTTCACAATTTAAATAATGTTAACCCTCTGGATACCTAAACTTTAAGAATTTAGACATTTTTTAAAGCTTAAAATTCGTATTTTCATGGAAAAAATCCTTCCAATTTCTCTTAAGCTAAATGTTACTCCAAATACTTTGGGCTGTTTTAACCGACCCTTTTTGTTATCTGACGTTACGATATCTCCTACCATTACGAAACTTAACCTTACCGAACTTAACCTAACATTGACCCTCAAATCGTATTTGTCGGGGTAAGTTCGTGTCGAAAAACATTCTCTTCTGAGGATCCTTCTGCCTCGTTTTGTTGTGGTTTGGTTTCTTAGCGTACTTTAAAGTTGTGCTTTTTCCTCAACCCAAATTCCTAACCTCAAAGGGGCAAATCAGTTTATCAGGCAAGGATGGGGATTAGATATATGAGGGTCACGCCCAGCTGCGCCCAGCAACTCAATCTTCGGGAACGCCGAACGAATAGCCCCGCGTCGAACCAGATTCGTTTTCAGTCGAAGCAGCTAAGCACTGCTGGAAGTTTTTTTCTTTTTCTCTTCTTCTAGTGACTCCTCACATCACACCGTTTAAGTTTGAGGGCCCCGCAAACGCGGGAGACACTGTCCAGCTGGCGTGTCAGGTTTCCAAGGGGGACTCGCCGCTGCGGGTGGAGTGGTATTTTAGCTCGGGCAGCGAGCACCCGGCGAGCCACCACCACCGCAATCACCCCCTGCTCCCCAAGCACAATCACACCCAGCACAATCGCCGGCATCACCCTAACATAACCACCATCTCCGTGACCGAACGGGTGAACTTGTTGACGATACCGTCCGTGCAACCCAGCCACGCGGGCACCTACATTTGTACGGCCACGAACCCGGCGGGTCGGGCCGAGTATGCCGCTCACCTGGAAGTGAACGGTACCCGAACTCAGACGCAATCCGTAGTTTGGGACCCCCTGTATCGTTGTTGACGTGCAGATTTTGGTACTTCCAACTGCGTGCGCTTGCTGGAAACCGAACTTGATCCCGGAAATCCGAACGAAAACTAGGGACTTCTCCGACACGGAAATTTAAGCTAGGATCGACTAATCTAATCAAACTTATTTAGTACGGAAATTTTACGTTAATTTAAACTAGGCTCAACTAACCTCACTAATCCAAACTTACCTAGTAACGTAACCTAACGTTACCTGCGCTCAAGCCCGAAATGTAAATAAATCCGTTTCTTTTTTTTATTTATTTCACTCCCCTCTTTTCTTCTTGACGTTAGGCAAAGTAAATTCACTTTTTATGGATTTAACATGTGATACACGTTTTAAGTTTGGAATTAAATATGACTAAAACTGTGAAAATTTAATCAGTATGGTGAAGAAAAACAGTGAAATGAAAATACGCAAAATAATCTCTTTTTGCCGAAGTATATACCGGAGCATGAAAGGTCGTAGAGGAAGGCTCTTATCTTGTATTTCAAGTAAATATCTAACTTTAACTTTCCTTGCATCAAGAACCCCATCGGTTGAAAAATACTTCGGTACATTATTTTTGAGCGAAAAGCATTAGCAATTTTTTTAAATGTTTAATTATGTTGGGCGTTCCCTGAGCTCGAATCGACTGTAGAAAGTCCTTTTCGTGTCGGACTTAAGTCCTTCCTTTTGAGTCCTCTGCAGTGCTTGACCCTCTTGACTGATTATCCTTCAGAAGTTTGCGGCACAGTTTTCGATTTGGTCGAATTTCGCTCACGCAAACTTAGGATATTTGACGCAGAGTGTGTCACTGCAGGAAGTCTCGTCAGAGGAAGTAGATTTCCAACGTTTCGGATTACGAATCAGTTCGGAGAGGCAAAAATGGGACCAGGTTGTGAAAGACTAGTTTACTGAAAAGGACAAGCGCTTACGCCAGGCATTTCACAACTCGTAGGGAAAGGCGCTTTCAATGAGGCATTCGGCTTTCACACCATTCTAAAGATCGGAAATGCTTATCGAAGCAGCGAAACCCCCGATCGCGCCTCGTTAAAAGCTCTTTTCCTCAGCCCACGCAGTCGCAACTGTACGTCTCTCAGACCGCTTTTTTTATCAGTCTCAACGAGCTGCCGTGTGTAGTATTGGACCTTGACTGTATACTTGTTTTCTCTGTCTTCCTGTACCCTCCCTGTACCCGTGTAGTTCGTCCTGTCGTTAAGCCGTTCTCGTTCGGAGACGAGCCGGCGAACGCCGGCGAGAGCGCTGAGGCGACGTGCCACGTGACCAAAGGCGACAAGCCTGTCAAAATCAGCTGGCATTTTGCCGGGCGGGAGAGCGCACGCCCAGATTTTGACACCGCCGCCGTCGGAACTTCCAGCAATATCCTGTCGATCCCGGCAGTCGCATCTCATCATTCGGGGATCTATACGTGTGTAGCCAGCAACGCTGCAGGATCCGCGAACTTTTCAGCCGTTTTGGAAGTTAATGGTTCGTCAGGAAAGACTCCAGCTTAAATTGCACGACGTTGAAGATACAGTTTATCTTTTATCGGAGGAATACGTTATTTTTTTGCAGAAACAATGGTTTGTTTGCTTGGTTGCTGTCAGCATTAACAGATTTTGCGGAATCGCAAAATTCAACCGCGGTTATCTCTGTAAATAACAGAGATAATCTCGCAAACAGTACCATTTTTTGAAAGCACGTTTTATGTACTTTTCAAAAATGGTATTATTTGCTTAGTTATCTCTGACCGTTATAAAAATAATCGCTGTTAAATCTGGTGATTTAAAAATCTAGTAACGCTGTATGGGGCTAGATGCCGAAGTATACCAGGCTTATATCTGTGGGATAAGAGTGTAGCTTTTGGCTGTTCTCTCCTTTTATTGCAGCTTTCTTATCTGTCTTGGAAAGTTTTGGGACGATGTTTTCTTTCTACCAGCCTGTGGCAACGCAAAAACCGCTAACTGATAAATAATACTTGTGTTGTTCCATACCTGAAGACTTAAATGGGCGTAGCTTGTGTTTGGGTTAGTTTTTGAGAGCCTTACGAAAGAGAACACTTTCCGCTTGTATGTTGGGTGTATCTTTAAACCTTACCGAAATACGTGCTCCGTCCTGTAAAAGGTGTGGAGCTTTTCAAATCAGGTATTATTTTTATCAGCGCATGAGAAATATCCGTTGATTTTCTGAGCTTGTACTTCGTCGACTGTTTGTTTTGTGATTCCGTTGCGATTGGCCCCCCTGTTGCCTGTAGTTCCCCCTACTATCACGCCTTTTGCGTTCGCCGCGGAAACGTTCGCCGGCGACGGCGTCCAAGTCTCGTGCTACGTGTCCCGTGGGGACCTTCCTCTCACCATCTCGTGGACCTTCAACGGGGAGCCCATCCGGGAAGACCAAGGGATCACCACCACTCAGCTCGGCAGGAACAGTCTGTTGACGATCGAGTCTGCCACGGCAGAGCATTCGGGCAACTATACTTGCCTAGCTATGAACCGAGCCGCCGTGCAGACCTACAGTGTCCCTCTTAAGGTCAACGGTACGCCTACTCGCGGGGTGTTAGAACGAGTCCCCCCTCCCGACCCATCCACCATCCCTTTCAAGCAAGGTTTTTTATCTGTTCAGTCCGTCCCGTGATTAGGCCGTTTTCCTTCGGCGACGAACCGACGAACGCTGGAGAGAGTGTACAGGTCCACTGTCACGTACCGAAAGGCGACAAACCTATCGTCATTAGCTGGGTATTTGCGAATTCCACCAGCGAGGTAGGCGAATTCGAAACCGGCTCGTTCGGAAGCAGCACCAGTGTCCTGTCCATCGCGTCAGTCAACCAAGCTCACTCAGGGAGATACACCTGCGTAGCAACCAACCGCGCAGGGTCGACCTATTCTTCAGCCGACCTTTTCGTCAATGGTAAAGGTCGTGGTAGCTAGGCTGTTTATCCCTCCCAATCCTTCGAGCGGTGTGTTATGATCGAAATTACTTAAGTTATTTCCCGACAGTGCGACCGGTCATAAGACCTTTCTCGTTTGGGGACGACCCTACGAACGCGGGCGAGAGCGTGGAAGTTCATTGCCACATCACCAAGGGCGACAGACCTGTCAACATCTCTTGGGTTTTCGAAAACGCCACGAGCGACGAACCGGCTGATTTCGAAGCGACGCAGTTGAGTAGTACGACGAATGAGCTTTCCATCGCGTCTGTCGATAAAAGACATTCAGGAACTTACACTTGCATCGCTACGAACCGCGCAGGATCGACCTACTTCTCCGCTCAACTTCTCGTCAACGGTACTTAATACTCAGATATAGTCTTCCCTCAATCCTTACCCTCTGGTGTGTTTTGGTTCCGAGCGAGTAAATCGAATGATTTTCAGTTCCGCCGTAGATCGGAGAACACTCAAGTCCACGAGCAGGCCTTTTGGTCAATGACTTGATGAAATCCAGATTTCCTTGGTTTGATGAGGTTCTTATTCTCGATTCGTCTTCAGTGCTTCCCCACATCATGCCGTTTAGTCTGAACGAGGATTACAACCAAGGCGACAGTGTCCAGCTGACCTGCCATATCTCCAAGGGGGACCGCCCTATCCAAACCTCGTGGACCTTCCAAGGGCGCCCCATCAGCAGCAACTCCGGCGTTGACGTCTTAAACGTCGGTCACTCCAGTATCCTGACCATTATGTCCCCGTCAGCTGAACACAGCGGGAACTATACTTGCACCGCTGTGAACAGAGCAGGCGCCTCTTCTCTCACAGTTCCAGTTCACATTAACGGTAGCTCAATAGTTGTAAACGATTCTAAGGTGTGCTGTGATTCTCTCAGAAGGCGATTCATATCGGAGCGGAGGTGATATAAAATTGTTGAGGGATTGGATCTTTCAGTTCCTCCTCACATCACGCCGTTCGCGTTCGAGGACGAAGTATTTGCTGGGGATGGCGTTCAGGTTACGTGTTATGTATCCCGCGGGGACCTTCCTCTGAGTATTACGTGGACTTTCAACGGGGTCCCCATATCGTCAGCGACCTCGAAGCAGACTGGGATTGTCGCCAGCCAGAGCAACAGTCGCACCAGCATTCTGTCCGTCGAGTCTGTCTCAGCCAATCACAGCGGGGAGTACAGTTGCGAGGCGTCGAACCGCGCCGCTACCGTAGAACACGTAGCTGTTCTCATGGTCAACGGTACATTTCTAGTTGTTTAGTTGTGTGTGTTTCGCTGTTTGCCTTGCGAATGCAGTTTCCCCTAAAATGGCCCCGTTCTCGTTCGGGGACAAGCCCTTGCACACGGGTCAGTCCACGACAGTGACGTGCTCGATTACCGAGGGAGATGTTCCGCTAACACTAAGCTGGCTGTTGAACGGGCACCGCATCGAGTCCGACAGGGAAGACATCACGCTGATTTTCACGAAGCGCTCGGCGGTGCTCACCATTGACTCCGTAGTCGGAGAGCATGCTGGGAAATACACCTGTATGGCCCAGAACGCAGCGGGCGTTGCTCAAACCACTACTGAGTTGATCGTTAACGGTTGGTCTTTCTGTTAACGGACAGCATGTCTATCACACTCAGTTTTAAAGCTTGCGTTTTTCACCGTTTTCATAATACATACCGTGAGGATCAAAGAATATCGTGTTGATTAACCCACTACCGCCCAGCGATGCCGTTTTGGAACAGAAAAAAAAATTAGAGCATCTTTTCAGTTCAGTAGTGTCACAATTTCAAAAATATCACCCCTCTAGAAACCTAAAACTAAATAATTTGCGGATTTTCCGAAGCTTAAAATTGCGTAATTTAGTGGAATAAATCCTTCTAATTTCTCTTAAGCTAAATTTCACTCGAAATACTGTGGGCTGTTATGGGTTAACTTCGTCAGTTTAAGTGGCATGTTCATCGTTCCACACGGAACGGTTGGTTACTAAATTTGAATCAGTGAGAGTGAGATTCAGCGAATTTTCACTGAATCTCAGAGACTTTCACTGATTAAAGAATGTAGGTTGACTTAGGTTAGGTTTCGCTCCTAACAGCTTGGCTATCGTAGGTGGAAAATTCAAGCTTTCAATTTTTTTGCATATCCCATCCTTTCCCTATAAACCTCATATCCTCCTTTATGGGGAACCGTTTGTTTGTTGGGTAGTTGCGCCTCGAATGGTGCCATTTTCTTTCGGCGAAAACGGGAAACCACTCGAATCGGGCGAATCGTCCACGGTCACGTGCTCCGTCTCCGCGGGAGACTTACCTTTGGAATTGAGCTGGTGGTTCAACGGAGAGAAAATAGCCGCAGATAGGACCGATATCACGATTATCCTCGCCAAGAAATCGGCCATCTTGACAGTCGATTCCGCCTCGTGGGAGCACGCGGGCAACTACACATGCCTCGCGCGGAACCCCGCAGGCGTTGCCACTTACACGACCGAATTAGTGGTTTACGGTTAGTCGAATCTGGTTGCTGATTGCATGATTCTTGAGGCACTGTTACCTGTTTTGGAATTGAAACCCCTCCTTGATATCCATATTTCTGGCGAAACTAGTGATACCTTCTTAGGGCTTACACGTTTTTTTAAGAGGTTTCTTACACAGCGTTAAATCCTAGTTGAGGACATCTTTTGGAGGAACGCTCCTTCAAGGCGTGAGGCTCACTTGTCTTTCTTGAATATTTTTGGGATATCTCTTAATGAAGCGTGTTTTTACAGTTTCTCCCAAAATCTCTTCTTTCTCCTTCGGAGAAAGCGCCCTCCAGTCGGGAGTATCCGCCACCGTGACTTGCTCCGTTTCCCAAGGAGACTTACCTCTTCGCTTTAGCTGGCTCCACAACAACGACAAGATCGGAGAACGCGACGATATTACGATTTTTCCTTTTAAGAGATCGAGTATGCTGACGATCGATTCGGTGTCGGGTTCCCACGCGGGGAACTACACTTGCGTCGCGGAAAACGCCGCAGGCGTCGAGTACTTCACTGCCCCTTTGATCGTCAATGGTTGGTTTAGCCCCCAGGTTCCGGTCACTGCCCTTGCCGCAACCGTTATTTCTTTTTATAAACCCTAATTTCGCAAGAGGTGTTTTGTTTGTCTCAGTGGCCCCCAAAATCGCGCCTTTTTCCTTCGGAGACTCTCCCCTCCAATCAGGAGAGTCCGCCGGAGTGACCTGCACCGTTTCAGCGGGCGATCAACCCCTCGAACTCACCTGGTGGTTTAACAGTGAAAGGGTTAACCCCCAGCGACAGGATTTGTCTATCATGACCGGCAAGCGGTCCACCATGCTAACCATAGATTCCGTGAGCGGCAACCATGCAGGACTCTATACCTGTATGGCTAGAAACGCAGCAGGTGTCGCTGAAACAACCACTCAGCTACTCGTGAACGGTTAGCGATTGCGCATGAGTATGTCTGTGCTTGTTCCCGTAGGGAGGAGTTGGTGTCCCTGTCGATGTTTCAGTCTTTCTGTTTCCTCCCAGTTGCCCCCAAAATAACTCCGTTTTCGTTCGGCGAGAATCCTCTACAGTCGGGGGAATCCGCCGCTGTGACTTGCACCGTTTCTGCTGGAGATCATCCTCTGGAACTCAGTTGGTGGTTTAACGATGAGAGGATCAATCCTGATAGCGCTGATCTGTCGATCATGACCGGCAAGCGGTCAACCACGCTCACCATCGAATCAGTAGCAGGAAACCATTCAGGCAACTACACTTGTATGGCGAGGAATGCTGCAGGGCACGCTGAAGTCACCACTCAGCTGTTCGTCAACGGTTCGTCTTAGCGCTGCATGATTATGACCCCTCCCTCTATCCCACAGGTTAAGAGGTTGTATTTTCCACCTGTTTTCATCTTATTTCAACATTTGATTACAATGTGAATATCAAAACCATACATTTTAAGTTAGCTTACAATTAGGTTAACCTAAGCTAGGTTGACCTAAGTTTAGGTTAACTTAGGTTTGGTTTTGTGCCCCTCTCTGTTTCTCGGTGACGGATAGAAAATAAGTGTGGAAAATTCAGCCTCAAATTTACAGTTGTTGGAAGCAGAGGTTGCTGTGAGCGTTGTTTTTGTAGTGGCTCCCAAAATGACTCCTTTCTCGTTCGGAGACGAACCTCTCCAAGAAGGGGAGTCCGCCGGGGTGACTTGCATCGTATCAGCCGGTGATCAGCCACTCGAGCTCTCGTGGTGGCTCAACCAAGAGAAGCTCGATCCAAACCGGTCAGACGTGTCTATCATTAGCGGCAAACGATCAACCACGCTGACCATCGACTCCGTCACCGGCAACCTAGCCGGGAACTACACTTGTATGGCTAAAAACGCGGCGGGCCGAGCGGAAGTGACCGCGCAACTTGTGGTTAATGGTTCGTCTTGAATTCGCATGCTCAAGTAATCCTTTCCCTATTCCCCTGGAAGCGGAGTATGTGATACTCGATTCAAGTCGCCGATTTTGGTTTTAGTTGCTCCGAGAATCACGCCCTTCTCGTTCGGGGAAAACGCCCTCCAGTTCGGGGAATCGGCCGCCGTGACGTGCACCGTCTCGGCCGGTGATCAGCCACTGGATCTCCGCTGGTGGTTTAACGATAAGGAAATCGATCCCGATCGGTCAGACTTATCGATCATTAGCGGGAAACGATCGAGTATTTTACAAATCGACTCCGTAGCAGCTAACCTTGCAGGCAACTATACGTGCGTGGCAAGGAACGCCGCAGGCCGAGCTGAGGCCACAGCAGAACTGATAGTTAACGGTTCGTCCCCGTAGTGGATCTTCGCATGTGTGTCATCCCATGTTCCCCGTTTGGAAGCGCAGAGGTGTCTTAATTCATCCGTTCCTTTCGCCAGTCCCGCCGAAAGTGGCTCCGTTCGCGTTCGGCGAGAAGCCGTTACCTTCTGGTCAGACCGCTACGGTGATGTGTTTCGTCGCGGAGGGTGACCTCCCTGTAGACATAGCGTGGTGGTTCAACGGGGAGGTGATAGCACCGGGTCGCGACGACATCCAGACTAGCAAAGTGTCTAAGAAATCTGCTATTCTGACGATCGAGTCGGTGACGGGCGAGCACGCCGGCAACTACAGCTGCTCAGTCCGGAACACCGCTGGCGTAGCTCGCTACAACGCGGAGTTGGTTGTTAACGGTTCGTGACAGTTAACGTAGCCGTTGATGTAGTGTTCGTTATGTGCTTTAGCTAACCAGCAACCAATCCTGTTCTCAGACCACTCGACGGTAGTTTAATCGCGTTTTCTGTTTTATCCTGTCAGTGTCCCCTAAGATAACGCCGTTTACGTTCGGAGAAGAACCGCTACAAACGGGTCAAACCGCGACGGTGACATGCTCTGTACTGCAAGGGGACCTTCCTGTAGAGATAAAGTGGTTACTCAACGGACAGGAGTTGTCCGAACGCGAGGATATCTTTACTAGCAAAGTGTCGAAAAAGTCAGCTGTTCTTACTATCGAATCCGTTACTGGGGACCACGCCGGGAATTACACTTGCAGAGTCATAAATGCTGCCGGAGTAGCTCAGTTCTCCTCGGAGCTCGTGGTTAACGGTTCGTCTAGTGCAAGATCGTGTTTGCTCGTTGCATCTTGTGTTCGCTCTCTCAACCCTTTCCCACAGATCCCTGATATTCTCGGCATTCGTTGCAGTTTCGCCTAAAGTAACTCATTTTACTTTCGGGGACGAGCCGTTACAAACCGGGCAGACAACAGCCGTTACATGTGCCGTTCTACAGGGAGACCTCCCTGTAGATATCACGTGGCTGTTGAACGAACATCCGATCGCAGCGGACCGCGAAGATATCATGACTAGTAAAATATCCAAGAAGTCAGCTGTGCTCACTATCGAATCCGTTACTGGGGACCATGCGGGGAACTACACTTGCCGAGCTACGAACGCTGCAGGAGTAGCTCAGTACACTTCAGAGTTGGTTGTCAACGGTTCGTGACTTGAAAAAGGGTTCGATTGATATGTGTGTCTTCCTTCTTCCTCTGTCCATCTTTCCGCGCACAATCACCGTTACTTCTCTATACTGTTATCGCGCAGTTTCACCGAAAATCACGCCGTTTAAGTTCGGGGAGGAACCGCTACAGACGGGGCAGACAGCGACAGTAACGTGTTCGGTTCTCCAAGGCGATCTCCCGTTAGAGTTGTCCTGGTGGTTCGATGGTGTCCGTATTAATGACGATCGCCAGGATGTTTCCATTATGACCAGCAAGAAAACGACGATGTTCACCATCGATTCCGTTACCGGGGGCCATGCTGGGAACTATACTTGTATGGCCCGTAACTACGCTGGAACCGCCCAGTACACCACTCAACTTCTCGTTAACGGTTCGTCCAGCATGTTAACGGTTCTCGCAGCTTTTTCTTGTTTAGTTTTCCTTTCCCCAACCTGATCCATGAAGCACCTACAGCCGTTTCAGTTTTGTTCTCGTTTGTAATCAGTTCCTCCCAAGATGTTCCCGTTCACGTTCGGAGACAAACCGTTGGAATTCGGGCAGTCGTCGACGGTGACGTGCTCGGTGGTCCAGGGTGACCGTCCTCTTGAGCTCTCGTGGTGGTTCGACGGTATCCAGATCAGTGAAGATCGGACCGATATATCTATGATATCGGGCAAGAAATCGACCATGTTGACTATCGATTCCCTCAGCGGAGAACATTCGGGGAACTACACTTGTATGGCGAGAAATTTCGCAGGGACTGCTGAATACACAGCTCAGCTTTTTGTTACTGGTTCGTTCCGCATGTTAGTCTTGTTGTTCTGCATCCGTTTGTCCTTCCCTTCGTTAGAAGGATATAATTCTCCTTACCGTTACAGTGTCTATAGTTAGGAACGCTGCAACTGGACAGTCATTGGTCGTGTGTGCGTTACAATAGGCGCTTGCATGCTTTTCTTTTTAAAATACAGTATCACCTAAGCTGTCTCCCTTCACTTTTGGGGAGAGGCCTTTGCAATCCGGACAGTCTTCAACGGTGGTGTGCTCCGTCACCGAAGGCGATCTTCCTTTAGAACTCACGTGGTGGTTTAATAAGAAACGTATAACCGAAAGTCGCTCGGATATCTCCACCATGTCCAGCAAGAGATCCACTATGTTAACGATCGATTCCGTCACCGGAGAGCATGCGGGCAACTACACTTGCAGAGCGCGCAACGTAGCAGGGACTGCTAGATACACCGCAACCCTTCTCGTGAACGGTTGGTCTAGCCCGGAATAGTCCATGTTAGATCGCTTGTTATGTTTCATTTCAAACCTCCTCTCCCTTAACTTCATCCAGCGTTGACATCTCTCTTCTCCAGTTCCGCCCAAAATGGCCCCGTTCTCGTTCGGCGACGAGCCTCTCCACGCTGGCCAAACCGCCACAGTCATGTGCTTCGTATCCGAAGGAGACCTTCCAGTCGAGTTGACGTGGTGGTTGAACGGCGCCAAGATCGGCGATGATCGAACGGATGTATCGATGGTATCGACTAAAAAATCGACGATGCTGACTATCGACTCCGTATCGGGAGAACTAGCAGGGAACTACTCGTGCATGGCGAGGAACTGGGCTGGCGTCGCTCAGTACACGACGGAACTAGTCGTTAACGGTTTGTGAATTCTCATGAGTATCAGTGAATTCTCTCAGCTGGCGATTCTTTCAGTGTCTCCGAAAATGGTTCCGTTCTCGTTTGGCGACGAAGCGTTCAGCGTGGGCCAGTCTCCCTCGCTCAAGTGTTCCGTATCCGAAGGCGATCTTCCTCTCAGACTTTCGTGGCTGTTCAACGGGGAACCCATCAGCCCAGACCGCTCCGACATCTCCACAGCGATGTTCGGCAAAAGAGCGACTATCCTGAGTATCGATTCCGTTTCCGGTAGCCATGCAGGATTCTACACTTGCAGGGCATCCAACGTCGCCGGCGAGGCGGAGTTCTCCACTGAGCTCGTCGTGAACGGTTCGAGTTTTTAATAATTTTTTGTTGGCGGCAGTGGCTCCCAAAATCGATCCTTTCTCGTTCGGAGACGACGCTTTCAGCGCGGGAGAAGCGCCCACTCTGAAATGTTCCGTCTCCCAAGGAGATCTCCCTCTGAAACTCACCTGGATCCACAACGGCCACCCTATCAGCCCGGAGCGCACGGACATATCCACAGCGATGTTCGGTCGGCGAACCACTATTTTGAGCATAGACTCCGTGTCGGGGAAGCATGCGGGCTCGTACACATGCAGAGCTTCCAACGTGGCGGGCCACACGGAATACACCACGGATCTCGTTGTTAATGGTTCGCCTGAGGCACTTCGACTCGCACGAGTAGTTCTGTCTAGTAGATGTTTACGAATTTCATCCAGTAGAACGTGTACCAGATCTCAGCTTTGATGAAGCAGCCCCGTGTTCTGTGTAGGCCTATACCTGGTCTGGATATGAAACTCGAAAGGGCGTAGCGCGTATTTCGGTTATTTTTCGAGATATGTATATTAATGTATAGCGATCATCGAGCCGTTTAGTTTAGTATTATTTAAGGTTCTATCTTGAAAACTAACCGACAAACGTGTTATATCTTTATTTCTTAAACAGATATATAAAGAGGTTAGTTTTCGAGATTGATTTATCTATAGACATATCAAACGAAAGGGCTAGTCGAGAGCTTTACATTGATATGTCTGTTGATAGGTTTATCTTGAAAACGTGTTATATCTTTATTTTTGAAACAGATATAAGCTCACGCAAGGTTCGTTTTCAAGATGATTTATCTATAGATAGATCAAACGAGAAGGCTCGTCGAGAGCTTCACATTGATTGGTTTATCTTGAGAACTAACCGATAAACGTGTTATATCTTTATTTCTGAAACAGATATAAGCTCACGCAAGGTTCGTTTTCAAGATTGATTTATCTATAGATAGATCAAACGAAAAGGCTCGTCGAGAGCTTCACATTGAAAGGTTTATCTTGTAAACTAACGAAAGTACGTTTGATACCCATTTCACCTACCCAAAACAGGTGTTTGATGAGTACTTTTTCGGCAGTGGCTCCCAAAATGGATCCCTTTTCGTTCGGAGAAGATCCCCTCAGCGCAGGCGAATCCCCCTCGTTAAAATGCTCCGTTTCCCACGGCGACCTGCCCCTGACTCTGACGTGGTTCTTCAACGGGCAGCCCATCGCGGACAGAGCCGACGTCTCGACTGCCAACGTCGGCCGCCGAGCCAGTATCCTAAGCATAGATTCCGTTTCGGGCGCCCATGCGGGCTCCTACACTTGCAGGGCAGCCAACCTCGCGGGCGAAGCAGAACATACTGCCAACCTAACCGTGAACGGTTTGTTGAACGCATTGGCCTCAGCATGTTGTGGCTTTGTTTCTAGTTGGGCCTAAGATTAGTCCGTTCTCGTTCGGGAGCGCCCCCCTGTCCCTGGGTGAGTCCGCGACGCTGCAGTGCACCGTCTCCGACGGGGACCGTCCTCTGAACATCCGCTGGGTCATCAACGGCTCCATCTTCTCTCCGGCCCTTTTTGACGCGTCCACGTATTTCATTGAGAAGCATATCAACGTGCTGACGATCGAGTCGCTGACGGAGGCCCACGCGGGGAACTACACGTGCGAGGCGCGCAACCCCGCCGCCACGGCGCGGTATACCACAACGCTCGTCGTTAATGGTTCGTTTTTGGCGGTTTAACGCTTCGGGATTTAACGCCGGTGTCGGGGTTAAACGAGGACCAACGCTGCGGACAACCTGGTGGGCGGACTATCAGCGAGTAACTTTGCTTCTCTCGTTTCGGTGGACGCTCTCGTACACAGAATTACTCCGATAAAGTTGGACTGAACCTAACCTAACTTACTTAAACCCAACCTGAATTAACCTGTTGCAACCTGTTTTTAACCTAAACTTAAACTCAACTAAAACCAACCTTACCTAACGTAACTTAACCTCACTTTATAAAAGCTAACTCAACCCAACCTTCCAGGACTTTCCCATACGTAGGTTAGGCCAACTTAACCTAACGTTAATTAATATAACTTCACCATACGTAACCTTACCTTTCTTAGAATACCTCACCTTACTTAACCCAACCTCATTTTCCCCTCACTGAACCTGATTTAATCTAACCTTATTTTACCTAACTTATTTCAGTCTTGACCTAGCTAAACCTAGCTTCGCCTGACCAAATCTTATCGAACTCATATCCTCACATAACCTGAAGTCACATATACTTATTTAAGGATATGTAATCCGTGTCAGAGAGTGTCCTCCACGACAGAGAGATCTTGAAAGCATTTCATTGCATCGAAGGTTTATGAAACCGTGAATAACTCATGATGGGCTGTACATACTCTAACGTCATAGACTAATCAATAAACCGCGACTGATTGGCCGTGTTCCCAGTCGAGCCAAAGATCCAACCGTTCACTTTCGACGAATCGCTGAGCGAGGGCTCCTCCACGCGAGTTCTCTGCATGGTGGTGGCAGGCGATCTTCCCCTCGCCGTAGAGTGGCTCAAAGACGGGAAACCCGTGGCGTCCATGCACGCCCGCACGCACCAATTGGACGAGTACTCCGCCATCTTGTCTCTTTCGCGGCTCTCATTGGTCGACGCGGGCAATTACACTTGCGTCGCCAGCAACTTGGCTGGACGGATTTCGCATTCCTCCGTTTTGAAAGTCAAGGGTAAAATATTCCGTAGATGATTGATGTTGTTCTGTACATAGTAGATGGACAGTAGAATCGATTTTCCTGTCAATCCTTTTTCCAGATAAGAATCGCGTCTCTTCTTTCTTTGGCAGGCTTCGTCTAGATCCAGCTTATCTCCGTTGAGAACGTTTCCGTCGTTCTTCGTGAGGAAATTGAGGTCATGGTGTCCCGTCAGCGCCTGAAATGTCGTTGCAATGTTATGAACACGTTAACCGTATCGCCGCCTGAATCGCACTGGTTATAATCGCATTTTTAA
>Ga0058701_10001331_pt1 | contig 17389 bp, 12 predicted proteins | sample AgamicOrMae_FD_97039 | JGI IMG/M metagenome (GOLD analysis project Ga0058701, IMG submission 97039) | Agave microbial communities from Guanajuato, Mexico - Or.Ma.e | ecosystem: Host-associated > Plants > Phyllosphere > Phylloplane/Leaf | place: Guanajuato, Mexico | collected 2012-06-04
CATGCCGCCGCCGTCCATCATGACCAGATCCATGAGGAAGACCGAGATCGGACTGGACTCCTCGGAGGCCGAGATGTTCCACCGGGAGTAGATGCGCGTCCGGTTGCCACTGTCGAGGGGTTCCAGGGCGATGACCCAACTCCAGCGGTTCCACGGCATTCCAGGCGGTAGCAGGAAACTTGCGCCCGGTGTCCTGGTGCCGTCACGGGTGTCAGCGAACCACACCAGATACTTGCCGGGGACCATGTCGGCGACCTCGGCACCGAAACCGGCGTAACTCCAACAGAACATGTCACCGGGCTTGTAGTAGTCCGGGGCCTGCCAAGCCTGTTCCACCATGAAGGTGTTGTCGACCGACAGTCCGAACATCTTCTCGAAGAAGGTGAAGGAGTAGAAGCCGGCGGTCGTGGTGTTGAGCTGGTAGACGTGCTTCCAGACCTCGTCGCAGGGGGCGTCGAGATCCTCCACATGGGTGAGGCGCTTGAAGCGCGGCGAACCTTCCGGGACGAGGTCGTCACCAGGAAGGGTCATCTTGTACTGCTCGGGAGTTCCGTTAACCTGGCTGGAATAGAACTTCGTCGCCCCTTTAAGAAATCCGTAAGCACCGAGGGCAGCGGCCACCGGCGCTGTGGCAAGGGCGGCAGCCTTGCACTTTCGTGGTGTTATGGACATGGCACTCCTTCGTGACTCACGGCCCGGGACCGGGTCGTCATCCCCTGAGCCGGTCCCACTACGTCGTCGTGGCGCATCGACACAAGAAATAAATAAATTTAATTTATCCTAGCTTGTCGCGAGCAAGAACCAAGGGGATTCAGCGAATCCAGCACTCCAGGACGTAGGCCGGATCCTCGTCGCGGTAATCGTCGAGATGACCATCGGGAGAGAATCCGTTACGGCGGTAGAATGCCTTGGCCTGGGTGTTGTCGGGACAGACCATGACATAGGCCCGGGAATCGCCGATGACGGTATTCATGAGGGCCTGGCCGAGCCCGGTGCCGTACAGACGAGAACGGACGTAGAGACTTTCCAGTTCCAGCGGAGTAGGTTCGTCAAGGTGCACCCCGGCCCAGGCGAATCCGAAGACCTAGAGAAGGCCATCAACGACTGACTCGGTGTCGACAGCCAGCCAAACATACTCGCCGTGGGACATCCGCGCGACGGCCGGCCTGTCTCCGGTAGCAACCTGTCTGATCCTGATAGCCATGGGTCCCTCCTGCGCGAAGATCCTATCGACCATGTCCCGTGAGTACGGTGGACGCGTGGCTGACACGAAAACCTCCCGTCATTCCTGGCTACGCATCACTTCCGGTCTCGTCGGGCTGATCCTGACCCTGCCGGTACTGGCGTGGTCAGTGGCCGCGATCCTCCCCTCACACAATGCCCTCACCTTCATCTCCTCCGTTCTGGTGGGATCGTTGGCTGTACCGGCTCTGGTCATCGCCGTCATCGCCTTCGTCCTCGCTCTTCTGGGACGAGGTGGTCTGCGAGTGGTGGCCGTTGTCTTCTCGGTGATGGCCCTCATCGTGCCAGTGGCGGCAACGGCGACGACGGCGTGGATCACGGACCGCGCCGGTGGACGTATCAACGTCGTCTCGGCAGCTGCGGTGTCGTCGATGTCCGACCACCCTGACGAAACGGTCCGGTATGGATCCGGCCCTGACGAGACGGCCCAGATCTACCGTGCCCATAACCACAATGCCCCGGTACTTGTCGACATTCATGGTGGAGGATGGAGCACCGACGCCACCATGCCCGCCACGTTGAGATGGTTTTCCGATCATGGCTGGTTAGTCATTCGCCCCTCGTACACCCTGGCCACCCAGGGCCACCCCACCTGGAATACCGCCCCAAAACAGGTCGCATGTGCCTGGGCCTGGAGCCTGTCCCACGTGAAAGAACTCGGTGGCGACCCTTCACAGGTATCGATCATGGGTGATTCCGCTGGTGGTGGAATGGCCATTAATCTCGCCTACGGCGCCGCCAGTGGAAAGTTGAAGAGTTCCTGCGGCTCAATACGGGCCCCGAAGTCAGTCCTCGCCCTCTATCCAACGGTGGATGTCGGTACCGTCGAGTCGGTCACCACACTGAGCGCGGGCAATGCCGCCAAAATGTATATCGGTGGCACCCCCAAGCAATTCCCCGACCGTTATCGCGCTGTCAACAGTTCCACCTGGATCACTCCTCAGGCACCACCAACAATGGTGATCCAGGGAAATCACGACACCTTTGTTCCGCCATCCAGTGTGCGGAAATTCGTCAATCGTGCCCGCCAGGCTGGAGTCCGGGTCGATCACGTACAGTTACCGATGCTCAATCACGCTTTCGATTCCCAGGCGCGCAACTCACTGGGATTCCAGGTCGTCACGAGCCTTGGGCAACGTTTCCTTACTGACCACTGAGCGAGTAGTCAGTACTCGAGCTAACGCCTCAAGATCGCCCGCGATATCAGTTGCCTGGTTCTGTATCCACCGCATCTGCAAGCCCTCAGCCGCGGCAACTACCAGTCGGATGGCCTGCTCATCGTCGATCCCGAGGGCCATTCTGACGACGTCGTGAACTCGCTGACGGTGTCGCTCCATGAAAGTATGGGCCGGGTGATAGGGATCGGCGGCGGCCACACTCATGTCGACAAAGAGCTTGGTCAGCCCCGGAGTGCGGGTCGTCTGAGCCAAGTATGCCCACACATGGTCAGGGTCGGTGAGGCCACCAGCATCGACCGCGTGAGCGTCACGAGCTTCAAGAATCGCCACGAATAATTCGTCCATCGATCCGAAGTAGTGCAGAACGCCTGCCTCCGTGAGCCCAACTTCGGCAGCGATGGCGGCCAGTGTGGGCCGCTCCCCCGAACTTGCGCCATAGAGCCGCAGAGCGACGTCAAGAATCTCAGCCCTACGAGCAACCCCCTTAGCGTATAGTCCACGTCGGGTGAGGCTCTTCGTCGTCACTGCCATGGACCCAACCTTAGGAGGAAATCCCAGAGTTATCCTCCCCAACCATCAGCGAATACCAAGTCGTGCTAGGTTTTAGGTGTACTTTGAGCCACCAAAGGAATCCTCATGAGTGCACCATTCCAGCTGACCTCTAGCGATCCGAGTGTCATCGATCCTGTCGGATTAGCCGCAGATACCCACGAGTGGATCGAGGCGGTGGTGCCAGGAGGAGTGCACGAAACCCTGATAGCGGCTGGGATCATCGCTCATCCATATGTAGAGGATCACGAAAAAGACTGTCGTTGGGTGGAGGATCGCGCCTGGTGGTATCGCGGAACGGTGCCGATCCCGGCGGGAGACGATCCGCTCGTATTGACCCTGACCGGCGTCGATACCGTTGCAGACATCTGGGTCAACGGACACCACGTCGGTCGTCATGCCAACCAGTACCGACCCTTCCAGGTTACGCTTCCGCCCATCGACGCCAACAAAGCCAAAGTACTCATCCGCTTCGCACCCCCATTAGATGGCCTGGCCGAGCCGCCAGCCACGAGAGCTATGGTCAACGCCGTCAGTGACTTCCTTAATGCCGCGGCCCCTCAGAACCTGGACGCCGAGCCTGGCTCGGGGATTCTCACCCTCGATCTGGCCGCGACTCGACGCCGTAAAGGCATGTTCTCGTGGGGATGGGATTTTGCTCCCCGTATCCCCTCGATCGGCCTGACGGGTCCCGTGGAGTTGACCCGTCGTTCACCGATCGAGGTGAGCCATCACGTCGACACGATGGCCATCGGTGACGGCGACAGTGCAGACGTCAACGTCGTGGTGTCCACTGTCCACCACGACGGCCCTGCACCCTGTACCGTTGATGTCACCCTCACTTCGCCAGATGGTGATCGCGTCAGTGGACACGCCCAATTCAAACATGGTTCAGCCACCGTGGATCTCCAGCTGGATAACCCGCAACTGTGGTGGACCCATGACCTGGGCAAGCCTTCCCTCTACCAGGTCGACATCAAGATCTGCGATAAGGACGCCAACACGATCGCTACTGATTCCGGCATGGCAGGTATCCGCACTATTGAGGTGGACTGCTCCCCCGACACAGACGATCCCGAAATCGACGGGCCTGCCCGTCACTTCACGTTCATTATCAATGGCGTGCCAGTCTTTGCCCGTGGCGCCAATCTGGTCCCGCAGTCGATGCTGCCGGGATCGGTGACTCCCCAGCAGGATCACGACCTTGTCCGAGCCTGCCGCGATGCCAATATGACGATGGTGCGCGTCTGGGGCGGCGGTGTCTACGCTTCCGACGCCTTCATGACTGCCTGTGACGAATACGGCATCCTCGTGTGGCACGATTTTATGTTCACCTGCATTGACTATCCCGGCGACGATGAAGACTTCATGTCCGAGGTCCGTACCGAGGCTGACTATCAAACCCGCCGTCTCGCTAATCATCCGAGTCTGGCGCTGTGGGCTGGAGGCAATGAGGTGCAGGCCATGCACCAGGCGGTCTGGAATAATCTTAACCCGGGCCCATGGGGATCCGAGATCTTCGACGAGGTCTTGCCTGAGGCGGTTCGTCGCAACAGCCCCACCGTGAACTATTGGGCCAACAGCCCGGCCACTGATGTTGACACCGACCCTCGCGTTAATGGCACCAGGGCCGGTGATCGTCACGCATGGGAAGTGTGGCATGGCGCGGACGTGGGAGCAGGGACGCACGAGGATTATTCCAGCCCTGCCGAAGCCATGCACTATCACCGCTATAGCTATGACACCGGGCGGTTCATTAGCGAGTTTGGCATCCACGCCAGTGCTGACCTACCCGCCCTCGGCAGGTGGTTAGGGAATGATCACCTCAACCTCGACGACCCCATTCTTCTCGCGCGTAATAAGGACACCCCGAAGGCCAAAGGGATGGCCCTCATTGATTACGAAGTAGGCAAACCGACATCGGTTCAGTCCTACGTCACCTACAGCCAGGTGGTGCAGGCCGAGGGACTCAAATTCGGCATCGAGCATTACCGGCGCCGTTGGCCTCACTGCGCTGGCGCCCTAGTGTGGCAGCTCAATGAACCTTGGCCTGGAATGACGTGGTCCCTGCTCGACCACGACCTCGGGGCCAAGCCGGGCTACTACGCTACAGCTCGAGCCTTCGCCCCGGCGCTGTCCATCCTGCGCCTGACTGACGATTCACTGGAGGTATGGGTCAGCAATGCGCGTCCCACCCGAGTCACCGATACCGTGACAGTCACAATCGAAGGATTTGACGGAAGCATCGACCAGACACATCGAGTCAAAGTATCCGTTCCTGCGTCCACCTCCCAGATGGTGTGGTCAGTACCGCGCGCCCAGATCCCCGTCAACGGCAGCCACTACATATGGGTCGAAGGATCGGTTCTGCCTGCTAACCGACTCTTCCTGACACGCATCGGCGACCTCAACTTGCCCGAGGCGCACCTCGACGTCAAGGTAGACGTGACGGAACCAACTACGGCCACAGTGACGGTGGCAACGACGACGTTCGCCTACTTTGTGCGAGTTCTGACGCCGTGGCCGGGTGCGCGACCCGACATCTCAGCCCTTGATCTACGTCCCGGAACGAAGGCCGTCGTCACTGTGACTGGTCTTCCCGAAGGGTTCGACCCCGATGAGATCACAGTTCGCCACTTCCTCGACGACGTTGACCGATGACGTCGTCGGACTGACCGGCTCAACATGACGGGGGGCGCCCCAGTGGGCACCCCCCGTTCATCTGCTAAATCCTCAGTCGAGGTAGTCGCGCAGTACCTGAGAGCGACTCGGATGACGCAGTTTCGACATGGTCTTGGACTCGATCTGGCGGATGCGCTCCCGAGTAACACCGTAGACCTTGCCGATCTCATCCAGGGTCTTGGGCTGTCCGTCGGTCAAGCCGAATCGCATCGACACAACACCGGCCTCTCGCTCGGACAAGGTATCGAGGACATCATGCAGCTGCTCCTGCAACAGGGTGAAGTTGACGGCGTCTGCTGGCACGATGGCCTCAGAATCCTCAATAAGGTCACCAAACTCAGAATCGCCATCCTCACCCAGTGGGGTATGCAGCGAGATCGGCTCGCGACCGTATTTCTGCACCTCAATGACCTTCTCTGCGGTCATATCGAGTTCGCTGGCAAGCTCTTCCGGGGTGGGCTCACGACCTAGGTCCTGGAGCATCTGACGCTGGACGCGAGCCAGCTTGTTGATGACCTCGACCATATGCACAGGGATACGAATAGTACGAGCCTGGTCGGCCATGGCGCGGGTAATGGCCTGCTTGATCCACCACGTCGCGTACGTAGAGAATTTGTAGCCCTTGGTATAGTCGAATTTCTCGACGGCACGAATGAGACCGAGGTTGCCCTCCTGAATGAGGTCAAGGAAGAGCATGCCGCGACCGGTGTAACGCTTAGCCAAGGAGACGACCAGACGGAGGTTGGCCTCCAATAGGTGGTTCTTCGCCACCTTGCCGTCCTCGGCGATCCACTCGTAATCCTCGCGGTCCTTCTCCCGGATCTTGGCATCCGGGTCGGCTAGCTGCTCGCCGGCAAACAGACCGGCCTCAATGCGCTTGGCGAGATCAACCTCTTCGACGGCATTGAGCAGAGCTACTTTGCCGATCTGCTTAAGGTAATCCTTAACGGGATCTGCGGTAGCGCCGGCGACCATGACGGTCTGCTCGGGCTCGTCAGCGTCATCGTTATCAGACAAGGAGAACGCCTCGGTCTCCTTGTTGATCTGCTGCTCGTCCTTAGCAGCCTCGGCCGGGTCGTAGTCACGCTCGTCAACATCGTCGAGGGAGCGCTTCTTGCCGCCAATAGTCAGCACAACGTCGTCACCGTCGCGCTCCACGGTCACATCGACCTCACCGGATGCGGCTTCGGCGACGGTCGTTTCCTTCTTCGCCTTAGTGGTCCGCCTCTTAGTTGTCGACTTTTTGGCACCACCGGACGACGCGTTTCCAACAGTCTTCGTACCCGAAGACTTCGTCGTCTTACTCGCCGCTGTCTTGGTGGACTTCGCGGCCGTCTTAGTGCTGGTGGGCTTCGTCGTGGTTTTGGCCCCAGATGACTTAGCCGTGGGAGTCTTGGCCCCACCAGCGGACTTGTGAGCCGACGACTGGCTTGCCTTCGTCGCAGTGGTCTTCTTCGCCCGACCGGTCGTACCGGTCTTAGCAGAGGTGGAACGTGTACTCTTCCTCGCGGTGGCTATCTTCGCCTCCTCGTCTGCAGCGGTGTTTGCAGTGCTGGACGTGGTGGTCGACACGGGTATCCTCTCCAAGGACTGACCAGTCCTTCAGTGCTGTCCCCTCCAAATGGGCCCATAAAGATCGACGATCACCGCCCCATGAGACCCAAGGGCATACGACGCCCAGGAGGCGTCAAGACCCTGCATTTATTGTGGCATCATCCGCGCGTTAACACAAACTGGCTCTCACCAGTTCCCTTCTCCTGCCACGGAATGGCTGCGTCGAGCAGCCATGTACGACCACAGTCTGATCCTCTGATGTTACCCACGACCGCAGACACTCATCGGCCACTCAGGGATGACATTCGACCCTCTATGACGTTGATATAGGTGTCAACCAGTCCGACGGAGAAAGGCGAAGCATATGGACACCAAGTCCCGGGTTCGTACCACCGATGGCATTGATGGTAAGGACGCAGTCGGCCTCTACCTAGACGGGATCGCCCGCACGCCCCTACTCAACGCCGCAGAGGAGGTTGCGTTAGCCCGCCGGATCGAAGCGGGCGTGTTTGCACGCGCCATTCTCGAAGGCCACGCGGAAACCACATCGGATACCACCACTAAGGAACTACACCAGATTGCAGCCGACGGAGACGAAGCCTTGGCCCACTTCGTGCGCGCTAACCTGCGTCTGGTCGTGTCGGTGGCCCGCAAATACGGTCGCTCTCAGATGCCGCTACTTGACCTCGTGCAGGAAGGCAATACCGGGCTCATACGCGCCGTCGAGAAGTTCGACTACGCCAAGGGATTCAAGTTCTCGACCTACGCCACCTGGTGGGTCCGTCAGGCTATCAGCCGAGGCATCGCGCAGCAGGGTCGCATCGTCCGCCTTCCGGTGCACGTCGCTGAACAGGTGAATCAGGTGTCGGCTGCCCGCCGCAACCTCGAGCGTCAGCTGGGTCGCGAGCCCGAAACCTTCGAAATCGCCGACGAGTTGGAGATCACCGAGGAGCGTGTCATCGAGCTCATCCGCTTTGGACGTGACCACGTCTCTCTCGACGCTCCGGTTGAGGACGACGGCGACACTAGCCTGGGCGACCTCATCGCCCGCGAGACCTCTCCTGGTCCTGACGACATTGTGCTCGACGCCGAGGACCGCAGTCGACTTGAAGGGCTCCTTGACGATCTCGACGAGCGCTCTGCCGACGTGGTGCGTCGCCGCTACGGACTCGTCGATGGACGCCAAGCCAAGCTTGCCGACATCGGCAAGGTGTGGGGAATCACCGCCGAACGTGTGCGTCAGATCGAACGTGCTGCCCTAGCCAGCATGCGTCAACGTAACCTCGCCACGATGGCGGCCTGACATCTGCACACGGTGGCTCCGGACCCTTCCGGGGCCACCGTCGCGTTCAGAGGACATCACGTGCCACGGCCAAGCGGAAACGTTACTGAGGCGTCGAGGTCGTTCACATCTACCAGCCTCATGACCCCCTCCTGGCAGCAGGACGCGATGACTTTGCCATCCTGCATCAGTCGGCCCATGGAGAAACCGAGCAGGCCTGATGCGCTCGGAGAAACCTGGTCGTAGAGCATCCAGCAGTCGGCCTCGGCAGTCCGGTGGAACCACATGGCGTGATCCAGCGATGCCGGATTGACGACCATACCCGATGGCACCGATCCCAGGTGTGGCATAACAGCACCAGCCATGAGACTGATATCGGAAATGTAGGCGAGGATCGCACGCTGCACAACGCGGTCGTCAGGAAGGCTCGCGGTGGTGCGTACCCACAAACTCAAGTGGGTGACGTGGTTGGGATCGACGAGCTGCGATCCGTCACCGGCCAACCGCACGTCGAGCGCATCCCACTCCTTGACGGTGGGCATAGGTCGCCCGAACATCTGTTCGAGGGCCTGGGCTAGGGTCGGACAGCGATCCGGGTCCGGAAGACAGTCCGGCATCGGATCGGAGTGCTCCGGGCCGTCCTCGCGGTTCTTGAAGGACAGTTCCGCGGTGAAGATCGTCCGACCGTGTTGGCGAGCGTTGACACGGCGAGTGCTGAAGGTGCGACCGTCACGAATTCTCTCGACATCAAAGATCATCGGCAGATCGGTGCGTCCAGCATGTAGGAACAGCGCGTGCATGGAATGGGCGGTCCGCTCAGGAATAGTGCGGGCACCAGCAACCAGAGCCTGAGCCAGTACCTGGCCCCCGAAGGTCCGCTGCCACGTCGTGTGTGGTTGCCGGCCTCGAAACAGATCGAGATCGAGGTCTTCAAGATCGAGCAGGTCAAGCAGTTCAGCAGTCGTCGATGGCACCTAACCACTGTGCCAGATCAGGCAACGTGTCATGGCAGCTCTCGCCAAGGCGGCGCACTCACTAGCAACAACGGTTGAAGAAATCGATCCGCGCCTGGAAGAACTGGGAGGGCGAAAGACCGAGCGTAGGCTCGGATCTCGCGCACATAGCCAGTGCACGACGTTAGGACAGCTTGGCTATCGCCATACGAATTCGCTTGGGTGACACACTGACACGAGTACCGAGTTTTTGAGCGAAGTACTGGACGCGCAACTCCTCCAGCATGAACCCAATCTCCTCGACCTCGGCGGGTAGTTTTCCAGCCGGTTGCTCCTCGCACAGGGCGTCATAGTCGGCCAGGAGAGGCTCCAGCTCGGCCATCTGGCGGGGATCGCGTGAAGGGTTGGTCATCAGGGACTCGATCCGCACGCTCACCCCCTGAATCCAGCGCGGCATGTCGTCATACCAAGGGTCCGGGGTGGCCGAAATGAAATTCTCGAAGACGAGGTCATCAATCTGAGCAACGATGTCAGCATGGATCGCCGGATCCGAGACAGTTGCCAGAGCCTGACGAGCAGCGACGACACGACTGAGGATCCTGCCAGCAGTACGCACCACTCGAGCCATCCGGTCGGCCTGGTCTTGACGAACGACTAGAGCGAGGTCGTCGAATGTCTTCTTGTCGCGAATCCCTGACAGATCACCCGCCTTCTCCTGAGCCACCGAAGCCACCGCCTTATGACGGGCATCGGCCAGTAAGGCTGGGACGCTGGGGTACGGAGACGTTGCCAGGGCCAGCTTGGTGGCGTTATCCATATGCGTAACAACCCACTTCGTCGGGTCAGGAAGGTTGAGGACAAGCAACTTCACGACGCCGGAAGCATGGCTGGTGCGCTGGGCACGAGGAGTGTCGAGGACGGTGGTGCCGACGGAGTCACCTTCATCGACCAGGCATGGGTAGCCGACGGCGTCAGGGCCCTTGCGCGACAGATCAACCCGTTTCGGAATTGGGTCGAAGGTCCACTCCTTCGCACCGTGGATCTGGGGTTGGCCCGCGGCCTTAGTCAAAGATTGGGACACCTTGGGAGCCAAATCAGTCTGCAGGGCGTCGAGATCCTCGGAGCGGGCAATGGGTGCGGGCTGAGATCCCTTGAGTTTGTCCTTACCATTCTTTTTGGATTTCTTACCGACAGGTCTTCCCTCGGCGTCAGTAATGTCGAAACCAATCCGCAAATGGGCCGGGATAGCGGCAATATTCCAGTCATCAGGGTTGATGATGACCCCGGTGAGAGTTCTCAGGGCTCGTCCGAGTTCATTGGTGAAGGGGGCGTGGCGGTCAGCATCGTGGTCTTCCAGCCAGGTTAGCGCCGCTCGGGCACGGTCGGGGGCAGGTACCAGTTGAGTGCGAATGCGCTTAGGAAGGGCGCGAATGAGTTCCGTCGCCAACTCGGTGCGCAAGCCTGGCACCTGCCAGCTGAACGGTGCTGTGGGCACCTGGTTGAGCAGTGCTAGCGGGATAGTGACGGTGACGCCGTCGTGCCCGGATCCCGGCTCAAAAACGTAGCGCACTGGAAGTTCGAGGTTTCCGACTTTCCAGTGGTCAGGGAAAGCGTCGGCGTCTACGGAGCCGGAGTCGACGAGATCGTCGATCGACAAGTCAAGCTGGTGACGGTCTTGCACCCGACGCCACCAAGCGTCGAAATGGGAACCAGAGACGATCCCGTCAGGAATCCGACGGTCGTAAAAAGCGAAGATGGCGTCGTCGTCGGCTACCAGGCCGCGCTGACGACTGCGCTCCTCAAGATCTGCGGCCTCGTCGCGAACTCGATCGTTGTGTTTGAGGAATCCATGATCGGATCGCCAGTTCCGCTCTACGAGAGCCGAACGGATAAAAATCTGTCGGGACGCCACCGGATCGATGCGGCCATAGGTGACGCGACGGTCAGCCCATAACGGCACCCCAAAGAGGGTGCCACGCTCAGTAGCGACCACTGACGCTGTTGATGCTGCCCAATGCGGAACCGCCCAGGAACGCCTGATGAGAGGGCCCGCAACCTCCTCCACCCACTCGGGCTGGACGGCGGCAACTGTCCTGGCCCACAGCCGAGAGGTCTCCACGAGCTCAACAGCCACGACAAGTTCGGGCGACTTACGCGCCAGCAGCGATCCGGGATTAATGGCGAACTTCGTGCCGCGAGCACCGAGGTATTCCTGAGGCCCGGGGCGCTGGCCGTGCCGTTTGGCCGGCTGCCGGACCTGGACCAGCCCGATGTGAGACAACAGTCCCGAGAGTAGGGCAACAAGAACCCGGTCGGTTGGGGCTGAGGTGCGGTTGACCTCCAGGTGCAGTTCCTTGGCGATCTGGCGGAGTTGGCCGTGCAAATCGTCCCACTCACGCACCCGCAGATAGTTGATGTACTCGGCCCGACACATTCGGCGGAAGGCTGAGGACCCCATTTGACGACGCTGGTGGCGCAGGTAACGCCATAGCCGGTGGATGGCCATGATGTCGCCACCCTCGTCAATGCCGCCCGCCTGGGGGCGTGGGGAGATCTTCCCCCTGGTGTGCGGGGTATGACGTGCCGGAGGTCCTGGTTTAGCAGTGTTGGCGGCCTCCTGGTGAATATGCTGGCGGCGGACCTGAGACCAATCCCCCACCTGGTTGTTATCGGTGTTGTCGGCCGCTTGGAGGGTCTGCAGTAGGTTGGCTTCGGTGGCAAAACGGCGATGAAAAGCGTCGGCCTCCTCGCGCTTGTCTGCGGGACGCTCCCGGACGTCGCGAATCGATAGAGCCGCGACGATGACCAAGACCTCGGCCAGGCTACCTTGCCTCGCTCCTTCAAGGAGCATACGTCCCAGCCGTGGGTCCAATGGCACCCGGGCCAGCTGGTGTCCGATCTTTGTTAGGCGCGGAGCGTCACGGTGTCCCGGTTTGAGAGCTCCTAGTTCGTCGAGGAGCCGGATTCCGTCATTGATCCGGGAGCGGTCCGGGGCTTCGACGAAAGGAAAGTCGGTGATGGCTCCGAGCCTGGCCTGGGCCATCTGGAGGATGACCGCGGCTAAATTGGTGCGCAGGATCTCCGGCTCGGTGAATTCTGGACGAGACTCGAAACTGCTCTGGGAATACAGCCGGATGCAGATGCCCGGTGCCACGCGGCCACATCGTCCGGCGCGCTGGTTGGCGCTGGCCTGGGAGACCGGCTCGATAGGCAGGCGCTGGACCTTGGTGCGCACCGAGTACCGCGAGATACGGGCAGTTCCCGGATCAATGACGTAGCGGATTCCAGGCACGGTCAGGGAGGTCTCGGCGACGTTGGTGGCCAGCACGATCCGTCGTCCGGTATGCGGAGTGAAAACCCGATGCTGTTCTGCGGCCGACAGGCGGGCAAAGAGTGGCAGGACTTCGGTGTTAGACAGATTGAGGTCCGCCAGCGCCTCGGCGGTCTCGCGGATCTCCTGCTCACCAGCTAGGAATACCAGGATGTCACCGCTCTCCTCGCGGCAAAGTTCCTGGACCGCCCGGCAGATACCGGTGACTTGGTCGACAACCTCGTCATCCGGGCTCGTCAGGGACGGGGCTGATGGACGATGGAGGAGCTCATCTTCGTCGTCAATGTCATCTTCGTCATCGGGGCGGATTTGCTCAGAGGGATCCAGCGGGCGATAACGCACCTCAACGGGGTACGTGCGCCCCGAGACCTCAATAACTGGCGCGTCGTCGAAGTGGGCGGAAAACCTGGTGGTGTCGATAGTGGCCGAGGTGATGATGACTTTGAGGTCTGGACGTCGTGGCAGCAACTGTTTCAGGTAACCCAGCAAGAAGTCGATATTGAGGCTGCGCTCGTGAGCCTCGTCAATAATGATGGTGTCATGGGCGCACAAGTCGCGATCATGGGAAATCTCAGCAAGCAGTACTCCGTCAGTCATGACAGTCAGTGCGGTGTCGGAGGAAGCGCGCCGGGTGAAGCGCACTTGATAGCCGACCTGTTCCCCCAGCTCGACCCCCATTTCCTCGGCAACTCGTTCTGCGACGCTGCGCGCGGCGATCCGTCGGGGCTGGGTATGGGCAATCTGACGACGTCCCAAGGCCAGGCAGATCTTGGGCAGCTGGGTCGTCTTTCCCGAACCGGTCTCGCCTGCCACCACCACGACTTGGTGGTGCTTGATGAGGTCGGCAATCTCGTCGGCGTGTGCCGCTATCGGAAGGTCAGTGTCGAAGGTGACGACTCCCCCACCAGGCAGCTCACCTTCCAGTCGTGAATTAGGCATGACCGGTTTAGTCTATGCGGGGCTTCCAACACCCGGCGACCACTAGCCGTTATCAAGCCGAGAAGATCTCCGTCTGTGTGGATTCGGTTGGCAATCTTGCCAATGCCTACGCACCTGGCCAACCGCCGGTAGCTTTCGCAATTCGGCTCGTAGGCGGGGATACTTCACCGATCAGGTCTCCACAGGGGTTCAGGGACGGTGCCTTCGTCGATCCCGGTGTTCGGCGTGATCTTAGTGTCACCACGCGCGGCATATCCGGCTGTCTCGAACCTGGCTGCACTATGACGACCATGGCCGACAGCGAGAGATCCGCAGACACGCCAGACGACTGTTTCCTCAACGTCAGTACATGGTGTTGTAGACGACGGTGAAACGCAGGCGAACGCGTCCTGAAGCCGCCGACGCGACGAGAACAGCAGGCCAGCAGCTCGATATCAGTGGCAGATAGCCAGCGGCGACCGAGCGTGCGCCATGATGCCGCGACTGACACCACCTGCGGTCCAGCCCAAAATCGGGTGCTTCTTCATACCAATCACGAGGAGGTCAACGTTGCCCGAGAGGTCGACTAAGGCGTCGACGGGTTCTCCGGACAGCACGCGGGTCTCGACCTCGACATGGGGATGCTTATTAGCGAGCGGCTTGACGACCTCGTTGAGTCGTTTGAGGGCCTCGTCGTGCACCTCTTCGGAGTCGTTACCAGGAACCGTCACTGCGAGCAGCTTGCAGCCACGGTGGTCAGCTTCAGCGAATCCGAATCCGACAGCTGCAGTTCCTACGCTCTGGGGGCCGACCGCGACCGCAACACATTTCTTGCCACCAGTCGGATCCGGGGTCGAAGCGCGGGAGATGACCACGACGGGCGCTGCCGACATGCCCGCCACAGCCACAGATGTCGACCCGACGAACATACGCTCCAGACCCGAGGTAGCGCGACGGCCGAGCACAACGAGCTGGGCATCGGCGCTGCGATCGGCCAGAATGGCCGCCGGGTTACCCAAGACGACCTCTCCAGAGATCCGATCGGGGTCCATCCCCCGCTCAGTCGCAACATGGATGGCGTCATCAACAACGACCTGACCGGCATCCTGCAGAGCGGTCGGGTCATAGACGACTCCCCAGGCGCCCGCAACGGCAGCGTCATCAACGGCGTGAAGGACAATAAGATCAGCATCTCTCTTGATCGCTGATCCTGCGGCGTAACGGGCGGCACGTAGGCCGTCCTCGGAGCCATCGACTCCGACGATGATGACAGTGCGTTGAGCCTTCGATGAGGTTCGGTCGTCAGTCATGGTGGTCCTCCTCAGTGAGACATCAAAGGCGTTGGCCCTTGTCACATTGTCCCACCATTTGCCCTGAGACAAAGGGAGTCCGGTCAGGAGCCCTCTTCAAAAGTGGTTCTCCCCCGCAGTTTGCGGGCCAATTCGTTGTCCAGCCCATCGGCCAGTCGGGACATGATGGAGACGGCCTGGTGAAGATGCGCGGCGACGAAAGGGCGGGCCATCACCGACATCGTCACGAACACTCGATCTTGATGAAGGGCGAAACGCCCGTAGCGGGATTGCACATTGAGGTCATTGAGTACCTCAACGGCACGAGAACGCCCCTCAACGTCATGGACGAGAGCAGCAAAAAGCAACAATTCCGAGGCATCGGGGGTGGTACGTACGAAGACCATGCACGTCCCTACTCGGATAGCAAAGTCGCCCTCGCTATCGCGGATGGCCGGATGGCCAAACATGTGGGACAACTCATCAGCAACGAGACGGTCGAGGTGATCTTTGTCTACTGGCATGATGGCGGGGACGCTAGCCGCCTCTGTAGGCGACAACGGAAGCTCAGGCTGCAAAATCTCCGCAAGCTGGTCGGGGGCCAGAAACACTGGATGGGGAACACCGAAAATGTCACGCAAAGTCGTTACTGTCAATTCGGCAAGTTGCTCAGAATCGTCCTGACTGCGGTACACCCAGTAGTTATCGGTTTGGTGGACCTTGCAGGTTCCAGGGGCCTGCCATCCTAGGGATCTCAGGCCGTCAAGCTGGCCCGACGTAAGGCATGCACTCTCCGGTAAACAGTTATTGCTGGATGCTTCGGCAAGAATCATCGCGGTATCGTCGCTGCAACCAGGATCATCTTGCACGAAGCGTATAAAGGGAGCCGTGTCGGTGCGCGCGGACAGGGTTGAGATCGTTAGTTCGCCGTCGTCGTCAATAACAGAGACGACCTCCGCCAGACGCTCGGCGAACTGGTCCCACGCCTGCGCTGTGCTGCGATCCAGATCGAACGCAAAGTCTGGTGGCTCGTCCATGGTTCCAACCTAGTAGGTCGCGCCGCTATCTGCAGCTGCCTCTCACGATCCTGCCATCCAACGCATAGCTATCAGCCTCTGGCAGCCGTTATGGACCACACGTGGCGTGGGACACAACAGCGGGGGCGTAGCACCCGCCCCGCCCCCGCTCATAGCGTCATCAGCTACAGCCGCTAGTTGAACCGCACCCCTCGCAGACGTAGCACGATCCCGAGGGACGCATCTTCGTCCCGCAAGTCAAGCACAGGGGGGCGTCAACTTCACGACCGATCTGCTCTTCGAGAAGCTCAGCACTGGTGTGTGCTTCACCGACCTGCTCGACCGCCTCCTGAGTTGCGAAAAGACCGGGCTGGTTAGCTCCGTCCTCATGCACCCGGACGCGGTCGGCCGGCGTGTCTTTGAGGGTCTCAGAGTCGATAAGCTCATCCTCCTCATCAGACAGGTAGGACCCCGTCTGGACGTAGCGAGCACGCTCGGCAGCGGTGTAGATACCCAGCTCAGCACGCTCATCAAAGTCAAGGTAGTCGAGGGCCAGACGACGGAAGACATAGTCAATGATCGACGAGGAGATCCGAATATCGGGGTCGTCGGTCATGCCAGCTGGCTCAAACTTGAGGTTGGAGAACTTTTGAACGAAGGATTCCAGCGGCACACCATATTGCAAACCGATAGACACCGCGATAGAAAAAGCGTCCATAACACCGGCAAGGGTGGATCCCTGCTTACCAAGCTTGAGGAAGATCTCGCCCAAGCGCCCGGAGTCGTAAGCGCCAGTAGTGAGGTAACCGCCGGCTCCTGCGACCTGGAAGCTGGTGGTGCGGCCCATGCGCGACTTCGGTAGACGCTGACGACGCGGGCGGTACTCGATGCGGACTTCCGGTTCGGCCTTCTTTTCCTCTTCCTTTTTCTTGGCCTCAGAGAGAGGCTGACCGACCTTACAGTTGTCGCGGTAGACAGCCAGAGCCTTGAGGCCAAGCTTCCAACCCTCCATGTAAACCCCGGCGATATTCTCAACCGTAGAAGACTCCGGCAGGTTGACAGTCTTAGAGATAGCACCGGACAGGAAGGGCTGAACGGCAGCCATCATCCGTACGTGACCCATCGGGGCGATGAACCGGGTACCCATAGCGCAATCGAAAACCTCGTAGTGGGCCTCATCGAGATCAGGAGCACCAACGACCGAACCGTTGTCGGCGATGTAGGCGACGATCTTCTCAGCCTGCTCGGGGGTGTAGCCGAGGTTCTTGAGGGCACGCGGCACCGTCTGGTTGACGATCTGCATCGAGCCGCCGCCGACCATCTTCTTGAACTTGACCAGCGAGAAGTCTGGTTCGATACCGGTGGTATCGCAGTCCATCATGAAGCCAATGGTGC
>Ga0058701_10001332_pt1 | contig 17387 bp, 11 predicted proteins | sample AgamicOrMae_FD_97039 | JGI IMG/M metagenome (GOLD analysis project Ga0058701, IMG submission 97039) | Agave microbial communities from Guanajuato, Mexico - Or.Ma.e | ecosystem: Host-associated > Plants > Phyllosphere > Phylloplane/Leaf | place: Guanajuato, Mexico | collected 2012-06-04
ACCCAATTCAATCTTAGTTAACGGTAGCCAAAGCAACTAGCGAGCTAGCAGAGGCTCAGGGCACATTCGATTGGAGCGAGAGAGCCACAAATCACAAGATCTTTACATAACGAATACTCTTGTATGTCGTTAGTACCCTAAAAAAGTAGGATGTTGAACCAGCATGACACACAGCGTTGACAATACAACCGCCGAGACCAAGTATAAGCGTCGCAGACAAAAACGGCCTTGACGTAATTAAATTTTTAATTAAATTTAATTACGTTTTAAATTTAACTTATTTTCATGAATACTGTTTTTGATAGGTTCATCTTAAAAAATAATCAAATCACGTCCTTCCCCTGGTTTACCTTTTTAACCAAAATAGGTGTGGGGCTATCTAAAACAAGGGGTAGGTTTCACTGTGTTGCGATACGCCCATTCCAATTAAAGGTAGCTCTCATGCATTGTCCTGCGTTGATAGCGTGTAAAATGACATCCATTCGATGGTCCACAGTAATAGTTCGGTTTGGTATATTTTTGCTATATTACGAAGTAAAAACTTAAACAGATAAGTAAAAGGCATTTCCGTCCTTTTTTCTCGTTTTTTGAGCATTTTTATGTCGTTGCCAGCCCTGACCCGACATGAACATTGTTCCGCGCTCAGAAATGTCTCAGAGTTCATCAGCTGATCGAACACTCCTTATGTGTGTAATAGTACATATTGATTTTAGTTTTATCGTCAGAATCTAAGAAAATTCTATATCAAATGTGTAACAGTCTGACTTAACACGAATACGTCAGTTAATCAGAATTTTGATAGAGCAAAAGTGCCGTAGTTTAAATATTGAGATATATTGGATTTACTCTGTGACTACCCTCTTTTAGCTCTAAACATCTCTGCCTGTCACAAAGCCATCGAGATAAAATCAGAAGACTTGTGAAATTTTTATAATTCACGCAGTTATTGAGATTTGCGTATCATCATCATCCCAAGAGAGACACAAAGGTCTTGAAATCGTAGTTTTAATAGCATCTCAAAACTTTTATCAAGATTGCACTTTTTTAATTATGAATGTGGAGCATCAACCAAAATCTTGATTTTAGCATGTGTAAAGTACAGGGTCCGTATATAAAGTAACCGGACCGAGCTTGTGACGTCCACGTAAAGTGTTTGCAAACCGGTCGCTGGTGCTCTAGTGGTGGTGGGGGATCTAGGGAATGGCAGCGGGCCCGAGTCAGTTGCCTCCAGACGCTTGCAGGGTTAGCATCGTGCGAGAGCGCAAGCGCCGTCAGTGACATCGTCGGAGTGAAAATAGAGCGTACCATCGATTATCTGTTAACAACAAAGTTTGTGCGAAACTTACGAAAACACCTACGGTACCCCTTAAAATGATCAATGAGGTTTACGATGAGGATTCTCTATCCAGAACTCAAGTCTTCCAGTGGCACTGAAATTCCCGGAAGGGCCGCGATGACGTCCGCCACGAACAGCGTGCTGGACGTCCATCTATCAGTCTCTAGGACCCAAATGTGCAAAAAGTGCGTGATGTGTTGAACACTGACCGTCGTCTGAGCATGCGGTTAATCGCAGAAGAGGTCGGGATTGATGATATGACTGTTTCCGATATTGTCAAGAAAGAAAGATTGAAGAACGCTCTGGGCATCAGGAGGATCTGTGCGAAGCTGGTATAAACTACTGACGGATGAGCAAAAGGAGTGTTCTTAACAATATCGGGAACGGTCATCTTATCAATCCCGACGTCCTCTGCGATTGCCCGCACGCTCAGACGACGGCCAGTGTTCAACACTTCACGCACTTTTTGCCCATGTGGGTCCAAGAGACTGATTGATGGACGTCCGGCACGCTGTTCGTGTTAGACGACATCGCGGCTCTCCCGGGAATTTTTGTGCAACTGAAAGACTTGAGTTCTGGATAATGCTCACCGTAAACCTCATTGATCATGCCGTAGGCGTTTTCTTAAGTTTCACTCAAACTTTGATCTTAACACGTTGCTCGATGGTACGCTCCATTTCCACTCCGACGAGGACACTGAACACGCTTGCGCTCTCGCACGATGCTAACCCTCCAAGCGTCTGGAGCCAACTGACTTGGGCCAGCTGCCCTTCCCAAGATCCCCCACCACCAACAGAGCACCAGCGACCGGTTCGCAAACGCTTTAAGTTGCCGTCGCAAGTCCAGTCCAGGTACTGTTTATACAGACCCTGTATTTTTCAATGTTTAGGCTGTACAGTCGAAAGTGTAAGTCGTTTACAGTGGATTTTATCCCCCGTAAAATCATATGGGCAGCCCTGCTGGACCTCTGTGGCGGGGTTGGTATAACACAACACTTTTTGTAATATGCAATCGTTTTTAACGCATGAAACAGAAGAGTCTGCTTTCATGATTATTTCCTGGATATAATGATCAAGTGCACTCGCAATTTTTTTCTTCTTTCACCTCCATCGTGGAAGCCCAAGCAGGGCTGCCACAACTGTTTTGCGCCGGACGAATATCCACTGTCAATGACTTCTGCTCTCGACTGTGCAGTTTATAAAGTGGAAACGAATTCAAACACCCAGCTATTTTAAGGAATTGATAAAAATGCTATGTGTGATGCTATAATTTTTTAGAATTCGATAAGACCTATCAAACAAAATCTTGTGCGTTGGATTTTTGTGTGACTGTCCTGATCCTGAGCAATACCCTTAAAAAAGCTATTAGATTGAAAAAAAAAAACAATTTTAAAATAAACATGTATTTATTTCTATAAAAAAAACTAGTGGAAGAAAAATTGCTCGACCAAATCTTTTCGCTTGAAGTTTGTTTCGCAAGTTCATAACACGATATTCAGTTATTCACAACATAATTTTGAGTAGAGCGAATCCGGTTGATTTAAACAGTAATTCTGACGCTCTTATATTTAGGGCTTCCATATTCCACTTCTGTGATCCACCCTTGATCAGTTTTTTATCACATCATCTAGTTTAATGATAGACAGTTAGTTTAGGTCAACTTACACCAACATTCTTAATCGGTAAGAGTCACGACAAAGCAGTGGCTACGCTCTGCACAATAAGCACCCCTTTGCAGTTAAGCTAATTACTGACTGAATCAATGGTTGACCAGTAATTACGAATGAGTGCATTCTCGCTGATTCACAGTGACGCTCACTGATTGGGATAAGGATAAAAAAAGGCTGTTATATTAGGATGATGTGTGCCTGTCCTTTTTTGCTTCGCTCGGAAGTGGCTTTACCCACTCCGCGTTATCGTTTCATTCGACTGTTGCCAAGCTTATTTAAATTTGATGCCACATTTCGACACAGCAACTGCCACTACTGGAAAAGAAGCGGCATAGGACCTGGCGACCGATTTGTTGCAAATGTAGGTTAAATTAACCTAGATTAAGGTAGGATAGGTTAAGCGGCCTGTTCCCCGCTTTGCTCAGCTTGGTGACGCCAGATAGGCCACAGAGGTAGAAATTTCGATCCTTTAAAACACAGAGCAGGGGTATAAGCAGTCTCCGGTTGGATTATGTGGTGGACCTACCATGGCGTCAGGGCCATTTTCGTACGAATTCTGTCTAATTATTTTCATGTCCGCAAACATTTCGGAATCGCTTTCTACGGAACGGTGGGCTCGAAAATCGAACAGCTAATGAGGCGCAGCATGTGCCCAAAATGGGTCACGCGCTGGTCACGCGGTTTCTGTTGCCGATCAGAACCATTGGCCACGCTCAACGCCGAATGCGTTTTGTCCCATTTCGCCCCCACTTCCCCTCCCGTCGGATTGTGTATGTCGCTCTACCCCCTCCCCTCGAGCATTTCAACGCCATCAGTCGGAGGCACTCGCCACGTTTTTGCAGAAGATAGAAAACTAGCTGCTAATTTCTTGCTTGCCTGAATCAAGGCTTTCGTTTAGAAAAGCCGTAATTACCCAGCTGATAATTCACTGTCAATTTAAGAGTAGTTTTCTATCTCTTGTGTTTTTTCGTCCGTAGTCTTGCCGAGCGGAGAGAACGCAGGGTGAGGCATGAGACACCTTCGTCAGTTGTTGGACGTGACAGTCACCAAGATAAAACTTATTTGGAAAAAAAATGGTTCTTGTAGGATAATAAATGACACTTAAATCTATAACGATAAAAATAAGATATTTAATTAAAATTACACAACAAATGGGTGGCCTCTTCGAACCACTGCGTTGAAGCCCGCGATAGGATCTGCGTAGTAGAAGACGGTTCGAAGAACGCCGTCTGGTTCCACCAGCGAATATTGGCCCTTGACAATGCCTCCGTCCCGAATTTCGTGCTGCGACTTCGAATCCCCAGTTAAAGCGTCCTGAAAAAAAAGGAAAAATCACTGCATTTCAAAAAAATTAATTCTTTCCATTTATTTGATAGGCCCTGACATTTTTATCACCACCGTGAACAACTGGCAGACTATTTTCAAACCACTATACAACTTTTTTGTGTCGTCAAAAGTTGTCTCTCAAATAATTTCTGGACGTTTTGCGGAGAATTTGTTTGCAGCCTGCGATCATCAGTGGGTAGATATACTCGTGCCCTAATGGTCAAGATCGTATTCAAAACTGTATATTTTTGTTTTTTGTTACATATTTGTGGTCATGTCAGTTGCTAACACAACATCGATGAGAATTTTACATTTGCCCGCAGACGTACGTACTTCCTGGTTTGGGTGCGAAGGGAAACACCTATACTATTCTTGCTATAACACTCGAAATAAAACCCACCAATATCCGTACCAACAAGACGCCCCCGAGGTCTTTTGATTTTTTTAATTGGATTTTAACGAAAAGAAGCTAGTTTTTCTGTCGATGAGACTGTAAGCTCTTGTCCAGCCCTTTGGTTGAATTTGGATACTTAAGTCTATCATACTAACCAAACACAACCCGCTGTTGGACTAGAATCTATCGAACAAAAACTCTGGCCGAGCCGAGCACTTAGGTTCCAATGTGGCTATTACGAAGTTTTGGGTCCATCCCAAAAACTTACCAACGTGTACCGTGTTTACCTTCGTTTTAAAAACGGTTACACTGCTCTTAATATACGATTCTTCATGGTATGTTCCACCTTCATTTAATCTTTCAGTAGGTTATGAGGGTTGTTCTCATCGAACCGTTTAGGTTGAAAGTTGCAAAACAAGTGGTGGAAGATTTCTGTTTTCAGTTTATACACAGATACGGCATTTTTGATCAGAAAACAAAGGATGAGCACAAGCCGATTAAGACGATCAGTGATATACCAAGTGCTTTTTTCTCACCTGTACGGTGTAGGCGAACTGATACTGGGGGTGCGGGTCGTGCTCGGTAATCAGAACCGGCGGCGCAATCGGAAGGGAGAGTGCATAACACGTGCCACACATAGCAGATGCCAATACAACAATCTAGCAACAAAAATAAAAAGTGTTTTTTTTTCCGAAATTGCTATAACACTAAGCATTGATAAATCCTTAAGGACCTCGTGCCGAGGTAAATTACTTATTTCGTTTAAGCTAGTTTTCTTCAGCAAAAGCCTTCTTAAAAGCACTAATACTCTTCCACAAAACTCGCAAAACAAACTTTTTAGTACTCATCAAAAAATTAAAGTTGGCCCTATATTTGCTTATTTGGAAATCATATTCTTTTAAGAGTTAAAAATGGTTGTTTTAGGATAATGAAAGATATTTGAGCATCCCACATTTTTTGATTGATTTTTTAGGGCAGCAGTGGTTTGCGCGCCAAGCATTTCAAATTAGCTGAACGAGGAGAAAATGTCTCCTATTAAAAATAATCCTTATTTTACGTTACGCCGAACGGAATCAAGAGAAGTAGATACACTTACATGGGACAGTTGCATGTTGAATCGGAGATGGTCGGAACGGGTATACTTCCCATTCAGGACTCATCTGCCTTTATAAAGCTTGCCCCGCACCGTGCTGTTCAATCGATTCTTTCGCAACGCATCAACTTGAGGCTTGGCCAGACGATTTTGAGTGGCGAACGGACGCGGATGTCACTGCGTGCGGTTAGCCAAAACAAAGCTCCTTTTTTCCGTCTAAAATCTCTAAAAAATTGACTCTGACTGAAAGTAGTAGACTAGCGACCAGCCCAATCCCTGGGACAAGTAAAAAATATAAAAAATTAAAAGAGTTGCTTCAACGACCATTGAAATTTCGTGTGTGTTTACTGTAAGGGTCTATTTTATCATTTGAATTCTTATGAATCCATTCTGTCCTCCTTGCGGACGGGTTCACGAGCTCCGAAAACACACATAACGCAAATTTCACGAAAATATGGTGAAAACAAGCTTTTTGAAGGTATAGTATGCGACATTCGTTAATCAGTTCTGATTGCGCATTTCGGTGAGATAATAGCTTTCTCTTTTTTGAAATGTTGGTAGATCACGTATCGAGATTTTGGCAGGTAATCAAAGACAGGGAACACGTGGACGGAAACGATCCTCAAGGCACGATTTAAATTGGCGCCAAAAACAAGCGCAAAGCACCAATAGCAATAATAGCGCGTCTGTGTGTCAACTTACCTCTCTATCGCGTCTTTCTCGATACCGTGAAATTCTAAGAGTAGACGCTCGTAACACAAATGAAAGTTATTATATTTTTCCTCCGTTTAGCAGCTTATTTTCAATGGTACTGTGAACGCATGAGCTTTAAAATTCAACTTGCATTTGGAACAAAAAAAAATTTCGAACATCTCGAGAAAAATGCTTTGAAAAAATCGACAAAATTGAATAAATACTAACGAAACAAAAATGAAAACAAGTATGGAAAATTCAAAGCAAATATTCATCACCAACGATTAAAAATATTTATCAATAAAAATTCACTTTTTTGCAGAATTTTTCACAGAGCACGTTGTACGATTTTTACAAACCGGAACTAAGGATCAGTCTAATCTAAGGAAAGACGTCTATGCTTGCGCGTTTCGAATACATTCTCGATTCAGTCGAACATCGACAGCACACTTGTTGCTAGGAATCTTCCGCTTATTTTATTAATATATATTTGTGTGCATATTTTATTGATATAAATTTATCCCGTCTGTTATAGGGAAGATATACAACGCCACTGGATCCTTTCAAAGCGGGAAAACTCCTCAAGGATGAGATTGAAGCTGATCCCGATTTTGGACTTCGATCCTCACACGGACGCTAGCAACTTACGCGACAACTCAGGTGAGCCGTTCGACAACATCAACACTACCCTACCCTCCACTTGCGCGCGCACGATGAATGCTGCCTATGCATACGCATGAGCTCTCTTCGTGTCAAATGGAACTATTCAAATGGGCGATAAGATCTGCAGATCTGTTTCTAATGGGTAACATGGGAACCGGAACTAAAACCCGATATTACACGGGACAGTATTAGGCCACTGCAAGGGCGTGTATCTGTGTTTCAAGCTGCTTTTCTGTTCTAAAGCTCCTCTAAAAATAATCGTCTGCAAATCTCGAAAAAGCCACGTTTTGAGGGACCATTGCGTCCCTTGAAGTCCGAATCGTTGTTTATTAGCCCGCCTCCTTTAAGGAGATGGACTTAATAATTTTTTTTTTATTTTCGAGCGCAAAGTTGCATAACAATGTATACAGTTGTAGTAAATAGTGTTACAGTCCCCTGGGGTCACGCGACTCTTTAAGGTCACGTGAACTCGGCACTTTGGATGAAAAGGATTTATGGGATAAAAAGAAAATTGATCTTAAAAAGTTCTTGCCTAAAAAAAATTTCCGAAAATTTCATCACAAAAGTTTTTGTGATAAAATGATAAGTTTTGTGCGAATTTTTTGATTATAAAAGTTTTTGTTGGCCAAATTTTTTAATCACAAATATTTATATGAAGAAAGATTTTTGTAACAAAAAAATATAGGAACTTAAAAAAAGGGTTTTGTGACTAGTATTTTGTGTACCAAAACTTATGTGAACGTTCACATACATTTTTGCGATCATTTTTTTACAAACATTTTAATGACAAAAATCTTTGTTCCTGAATTTTTTTTGTGACGAAAGCCTTTGTTAAAAAAAAATGTGATTAGAAGTTTTGTCGTCAAAAATTTTCATACTCAATTTTTTTGTACACAAAACTTTTTAATCATTTTTATCGCTAATGTCATTTTTTGTTTTTCTTTTTTTTTGTGAAGAAAGTTTCCTGTAGGCAAAAACTTTTGTGAACATTTTTTTATCTCATGAGCCTCTTTCACCGGAAGTGCCGAGATCACATGACTTTGTCGAGGTCACTTGACCCCAGGGAACTGTCCCACTATCTATTACAATTGTATAATTTTTTGTGCAACTTTGCGCTGGAAAAATGAAAAACAGCGATTGGGACTTCATGCATTCGGACGGACGCAACGGTCCCTCTCAGGGTGCTGTCTCTGACATTGTTTTGCTTCATCAGCGATGCAGTGCGTGGGGGTGGGGAACCTCCCGCGTGGGGGGCCTCTAACATCTTTTACTTGAGTTTAGTTTGTCCTGAATTTTCAGAAACACACAAGATGGATATGTGTGGGGTAAAGAGTTCGTCTTGTTTTAAAATTGTCTTTTTATTTGAGACTTAAATTATATCGAGTTTCTTTTCTCTTTTTAAACGCGACGTATTCGTATTTCAAGAGGTTTTTGGGTATGCAAGAGAAAGCTTTTTACTCCTCCACTTGTGAGTCTGCTAGTTTCTTATCACTTTTCTATGTGTTCGGAAACAGTCGCCACTTATGAGACACTGTCAACGCATGAACATGATACTTATTTTGGTTCCTTACTTTCCTGTCTTTTTGATACTATTTGTTATTCATTGTTGCGAGACAGTTAAGAGGAACAGTGTTGGTGAGTATAAACAAAGTAGGAAAAATGTTTGGTAGTGGCGCATGAAGCTTGTCTATTGGGAAAAAAATATCCGCGGCAGAGTTCCTTTTCCTTTCTAACAAAAGTTCTCCTTTATTTATTTGGCCACCTGAGCGTTGCTTTCAGTATCTTAATTCAAAGAAAAGTGAATATTTTTAATGCGGTGATTGCGTGTGTTTTTCAGTTATTAACTTTTTCACAATCCTGGAAAGTTACTCAAAGTTTTTATGTCGAGATTTTTCCGTCCCAGAGAAAAGACTTAAAAAAGTGCAAGCAAAGTATTGCTCAAAACATGTCTTAAAGTCAAAAAGAAAAAAAAAACAACGCTTTGTAGTCTATTTGCCCGCAACCTCTCGTTCAAAATACATAGGGCCCTCTTGACGTGCGTTTTAAGGATGCCCGAGCGCGGTCAGCCTGATCCGCGGGACGGGTAAAAAAAAAAGGTTGCTCCAATTACCCCATAAAATGCTTGTGAGTGTTTATGAAGGCCTATATTTTCCTTTTTTAAACTTTGTAAGCCAAGTCACAGTCATTTCATATTGGTTTAGTAACTCCAAAACTATCCAAAAAACGTTAATTAGTCAGAATCTGAGAAAAGTTGAAGCATGCAGTTCCAGATTTCTCTGTTGTTTCCGCGGTGACTCGTTTTTTTTTGTTTGTTTTTGTTTTTTCATTTACATCGTTTTACTCAAACAAGGCCTACGTAAATCTAGTTTTTGGAAGAGGAGCATTGGATCGGCCTCTCTCAAAAAAAAAGAAAAAAGAAAATACTAGTTAAGCCAAAATTTCTTTCCGCTATCAGACCATATGGAATTTCAAAAATCTCCCTGACCATTTTTTTTTCCGAAAATAGATCGATGATCCCTCTTCTTTAATTGCGTTCCAGACGTACCTTATTATAAAAAAACCCAAGAGACCACTTTTATGAAGTTTTATTGACATGACCCTTTAGAGCTCGGGCATCCTTCCCCATAACAAATGCGTGCTTGTGAGGGACGTACAAATAAAACTGAAAAAAAGACATTCCAATATCTCCAACGGTTATCGAGAACAATGATGTAAACTTTTGTTGCGCTCTCTAAATAACGTTGACATAGAAGCGTAGAAGAGTGTTGGACTGCATCAGGCCTGGTTTTTGTAGTAGCTTCCATGGCTCTAACGTTTGTATGCTAAGACTTTTAGTTTTGTGACTTTAAGACTCTTTGAAGACTTTTTAGTTGCCAGTATGCATAGAATCTCTGCACATTTTTGTAGAAGCTTCTTTTTACGAGCTCATCTGTCTTAAGTCGGTGGTTGACGGATGTGGTATGTCGACTACCTAACTACGGAGTAGCGAAACGGAATGTGAATGGTTTGCAGGAGGGCCGAATTGCCGCAGGACCTCAGAGGCGCCTCTTCCTCTCGCGCTGTGCTCCGCGGCGGTGCGCACCAACGTCGACGATGACATCCTGCCGGAGGAGGACCTCCGCACCTTGCAGCCTGAGTAAGTTTCACAATCCGACAATCTCATCATCACAGCCTGTCCGAATTTCCCGTCCACTTAATTGGCTGGCTGAGTTGCTGGTTGGTCTCACAGAATATGCCACCTAACACGGATATTCCCCAGTGTAAGTCGCGGAATCGTTCACGACCTACCGCGAGGCATGTAAGACTGAGTACCTAACAAAAGACCCGTAGTTAGTTATAGGTGGTACTGTGCAACAAGGCGGTGAAGTCTATGGCGCGCTGCGACCGCCTTGTCACACGCTCCAGATAAAGATAAAGTTTCCTCCAGAAATATTTTGGTATTGGAAATGCCCCATAGTTCGGGTTACGTGTATGTGAACTCTGTAAGTAAGGTGAAAGGTCTTTGATAAAAAAATGACTGAAAATGCGGATATGGAACTTATTTCGAAGTAAACCTAAACGCTGGTGCCCAAAATATCGAAGATTTCAGCTTTCTCTAACGGTTTTGAAGCGAAAAGCGTGTTTTTTTTCTTGTTTTTTTCCTGTAACTTCTAAACGATTAGGATCACTGAAATACTTGTCAATTTGGACCCTGTACTTCATTTTACTTTGGAAGTACATATGATGCGCTCATTATTCGGGACGTCCGGGTTTGGATTGCCGACGTGGACGTGTTTTCTGTGATTTTTCTCAACTTTCATGGGAAATGCCGGGGTAGGGTGCGTGCCTATCGACCATAGGTGTAACCTTTCTCCCTCCCCTTGTTTCCTGGGGACGGTGGTCATTCCTTACAACATGACATATGGTCATATGGTCACGCCCACCCGGTGTTGTATGTGTGAATTTGTCTGCATAGCGTTCCTGATAGACTGCATGATAACGAATGCCCCGTCGTTTAAATGACCTCGCTGTTCGGTGTTCATAACGATTTAAAATACCTCCATTAATAAACAAAAACACGGTAATAAAAGTAGGGAGTGTCTATTGGCCCGACTGCCCCATTTAAAATTTATTAGGTTGGGTTCCGTCCGTTCATATAACCTCCCATTTGAAATACAATACGTATGCTTTTACGTCTCCCTATGTTAATGCTTGTGAGGTCAATGGCAACACCCATAAAAGTAATGGATTGTCCAAACATATTTATGCGAAACGGACACTTCAAAATTTGACCTTCAACCTCACATCCATTTGGTTGAATAAGTATATCATGTGAACCTTACATCCCAAACTTGAATCAGTGAGAATCTACTGAAAACTGAAATCTACTGATTCTCCTTCGAAATCGAGCCACTGAAGTGAATCAGTGGACCGATTTTGACTGATAATCAGTAGATTTCAGTATATTTCCACTGATCCAAGTTTAGAGTGTAATGCCTGTCACTTACCTAGGACTACTTGCCCCGATAGGTCGCAAAGAGATACGCGATTTCCACGTGGGAGCATATTTCACGAGCGTAACTTCCCGTGTCGTTATCTAGGTATTTAAATCAAGAGGAGTCTTCTTTGTTTCAACCTAACCTTCTCCTTTCTAACCTATTTCAGCTTTACCTTTCTTTTGGCCCATTTCAACCTGTTTTGCCCAAATTTCTTCAAACCTAAACATTCTTTACCTAATGTAACCGAGCAAGGTCATTCAAAATTGACAAAAGACATAGCTGTGGAGAAGGTAACCCTGTCTCCTAAAACCAAACTCTTAGAAGAATTGTTTTATCAATTTATCTTTGAAATCCACTTAGTTTTTGGTAGGCAACCTTCAATGCGTACGTGTATCGCAAGTTGCCTATGCCGAACTTTCCATCGGCGGGCATGTAGTTGTGACACGAAGATTTTTATTTGCAGGACGGAGCAGGAGGTTCCTCGTGGGAGGGCTGCCAGTGTCGACGACAAGCTCCTCTTGGCTCAGGATTGCGAGCTAGTGACGCTCATGACTGCTGTGAGAGGCAGACTTGAAATTTACGCAGGTCGTGTTGCTTTCATCGACTTAAGTCCACCTAGAGAGGACTGTGAACGCCATGACTTTACGGTAATTGCTCGTAAAACCTAGAAATGTTAAAAGTTGGCACTTTGACTCAAATGCATCTTTTCAGCTTTCAAAGATTTTTAAGATTAAAATTAACGCATAAGTGCTTTTTTTCGTAAAAGGCATAATGTGTACTCCTAATTGTAAGTTAAGAGGATATTTTTTATTATTCTTATTTTTTACGTCTGGTGTTAAATGAGCTTGTAAAATTTCCTCTAACAAGGTGAATTGGGGTATTTCCAAACGGCATCGCTTGGCGGAAATAAACTTATTTAAGTTTGACCACATGTTTAAAATTAAGGAGCAATCATTTAACGCAATTATTTGCACGAATGTTTTAGTCATATTAAAAAAAATCTTGAAATGAGGTCTTTTCATTAATGAATTCATTATGTATAAAAATTATGAGATCCTGATTAGAAACTTTCTCTTGCTGCTCTCAGCCATATTGAGCCTGTCTTTTTATGGTTGTTTTTAAAAATTGTCGACAATAATAGTTACCCTGAAAAGCGAATCTGTGTCATGGTGTCGTTCATAAAATTCTCACTTTTGAAAAGCAACTACAAATATCCTATTAAAGAGCTTCCCTTTTGATCCGTAGATATTGTGAAAGATATTGCCTCATCTCCATCGTTTCGTCTGTACCGGTACCGTTACAATCGGCATCAAAGTTCCGAGCCCATGCATATAAGCTTTTATCATAATGAGGTTGTGGACTTATGCCTTTGATTGTACATGAAAACTAACCCAAAACTTTAAATCTTGACTGTGTTCGTTCGGTACTGGCGCGATCGTTTTTGTCAAACTTATTATGGACCTCCCCATGAATATAAAGAGTGACACGGCTTGTGAAAACCCAATTTACCGTCGTGAACAGATAACTCTCTCCCAGCAACCGCTCATACAGGAGTGCGTTCCGGTTGCCTACCTTCGCTTGAAATCAGGCAGATTATCTAGGCGAAAGTAGGCAACCGCAGCACACCCATGCATAAGCGACTGATAGGGGGGGGGATATCTTTCTACCTGAGTACACAATGGGCAAATAATTCGAGTGAATCTTATTTGCACTTTTTCTGTTGCAGTGGCCTCTATCTCGTCTTCGAGAGATGCATCTAAGACGATATAATTTGCGTCGAAGTGGTCTCGAGTTCTTTTTGCTTGACCAAACTAACTACTTCCTTAACTTTACCCCCAAGGTAAGCGGAGCTTGGCGAAAAAAAAATGAAGCAGGTACTCAATGCTAAAACTGAAAACTACTGAAAAAGCGTTATTATCTAGAAAACAACGATAATCTAAGCTGCCATATTTATGTAGGCCCAAACGTTTCCTAAAATCTTATGTAGCCTAAGTAAAAGCAGTTTGGCCCGTATGGAAAGATTTAAAACTTCGAATGGAGCTCTCCCTTGGTTTTAAGGGTTCCATTTTTTTACCCCCTGCGTTACCCACCGTGGCTCAACCTTCCGATACTCTGTACAAATGAACAATATGCAAACGCGCAGGTTAGGTTAACCAAGGTCAGTTTTATCTAGGCAAGATTAACCGGGTTTTTTGCCTCGCTTCGTTGACGCTGCGCTCGGCTGTCGCTGCGTCTTCTCAGCGGCAAGCTGGTAGCTGCCAAGAAGTAAGCGACATCAGATTTGGGGACCGTTAGTTTAGGCTCGGGTCAGTCAGTGCCTATGTCGTGGTCGCCCGGCTCGGCCATCGATGGGATAGAGGAAGAAACAAACAACCTGTAAGATTCGCTTTGCTAATAAACTCTTATTTTACAGACGAGAAACAAGGTCTTCTCCCGGATTCTAAGCGCGCGACCGCCAAACCTTCTGATGCTCAACAGCCGTTCGCCCGCTGAGATGCTTCGCTCCTCGGGACTCACTCAGAAATGGGTCAATCGAGAAATATCGAATTTCGACTATCTTATGCAGGTAATTCAAAAGGAATCGGCACTCCGATAGTAATCGATCGTGCTACTCGTATGTTACACATCCCTCTCCCTCCTAAGCCTGCCCAAAAAAGTATCATTTCCTACGAATACAAGGCGATGGATTGTGAGAAAATATTTGAAGCTCCGCTATCTCGTACGGCACGAACAGAGCATCATTGTGTCAGGACTTTGATTTGAAACCTCTAGGAATAATCCGAGCTAAAACTTCATTTAATCATCCATAATATTTTTTTTTACCACAACCTGTCTGTTATTGGTTCTTCTTCACACGGCTTTCCCGAGAAAAACACTTCGTATACGTTGCGTATAACGTTGCGTATACGCAACGTATTTTTTGTACGAATTTTAGTACGCCGCTAATACAGTACCGCTTACGGTGTCTCTTTTTGTCGCACGAATAAGAGTCGTACACGGATCGTATACGATCGGCTGCGGATCGTGAAAGGCGTCGTGTGCACATCGTATGTGGCGTCGTAGACGGTACCACCGTTAACACGACGCTATATACGATGTGTACTACGCCTTATACGACTCGTAGACTATCCATATACGTTCCGTGTACGACTCTCACTCCTACGACAAAAAAGGGACATCGTATGCGGTCGTGTATACGCGATACGACGCCGTATACGGTGTCGAATATACGCGGCGCACAAAATTTCGTATAAAAAGTACGTTGCGTATACTCGACGTTTTACGCAACGTATACGAAGTATTCCTCTCGGGAATGCGTTTTGCCCTCCTGAAATATGCGTTCTTTTGTTGTTGTTTTTTTTAGCTCAACACCATCGCTGGGCGTAGCTACAACGATCTGTCTCAATATCCTGTTTTTCCTTGGGTTTTGGCTGATTACACGTCGAGTGTACTTAACCTGGACGATCCTGCCTCATTCCGTGATCTTTCAAAACCTATTGGAGTCGTAAACCCCAAAAATGTCCCTGAAGTCAAGGCCAAGTATGAAAACTTCGAAGATCCGTCAGGTAAGCAAACAAACTTGGACCTCTTGAAGAGAAGAGTTTTTTCTCTCACTTTTTCAGAAATAATATATACTGTATATTACCGGAAAAAGTAAAGTACACTCCGATTTCTCTGCCAATGAAAACGATTGAGGTTATTTTGAACATTGGAGACGTAAGCTAATTCTTGTCATGTCAAACAGTGGTCGATATTGAAACCTCGTTGATTTAAAGGACGAAATTGAAGCGATTCGACTTAAGAAATCGACGGAATTCTGATATCGACGTCGGAACTGCATCGATCTGTGTGTTTTCGATATCCCGTCTTTTATTGGGCCCACAAAGTAACTCTTGTTTTAGAAAAGCAGTAGTCTATCGAGAAAATATTCTTGTTAAAATAATGATATGATTTATGCTCTGTAATGGAAGCATGTTATCGCAAGCGTTTTTTTTACTGCTGACATCTTAGAGGAAAACGCAAGCTTTAGTCATAGATCTATTGGAAACCGGGAAGTTGTTATTGCTGCGTGAGCATCACGGCATTTTCTCATAGATTAACCTGGAAGAGCCCTATTTCGTAAGGAAAACAAGATATTATCGTTTTCTTATATTTTCATCGCTAAACCCCAACACCCTATGTCAGATGACCGTTCATTATGCCCTTTTTAAGAGATGTTGGTTGGCACGAATCAGAGCTCATTTAAAAAAAAATATTTAGTATGTAATTTTAGGTGTTATTGCGAAATTCCATTACGGGACTCATTTGTTTAATATACGACTTTACTTTCAGGTGTTATTGCGAAATTCCACTACGGGACTCATTACTCCAACTCCGCTGGTGTTTTGCATTATCTGGTCCGAGTTGAACCATTTACATCTCTTCACATCGAACTTCAAAGCGGGAGGTAAGTATGGTTTTTAACGTGACGTAAAAAACTCCCATGTGACGTGGTTCAGGGACTTCGTGTCGGGGAGTAACATCCTCATTCCGCGTCCGGTCAACGTTGCCAGACTTCTCAATATTCTTCTAACGGCGATTTACCCGAGAACCATCAGTGATAACCTAGCTAGCATGTCGTCTATATTTTGAGTCACGCTCGAGCTGAGCAATTCAATCATGGGCTCAATCATTAGGTTATCAGTTCCAGTCAAAAAGTTACACTCTTTTAAAAAAGACGTAATCGCGAACTTTGGCTACCCTGCTTTTAATCAATCTTTGTTTGCCAGGTTTGACGTGGCTGATCGACAGTTCCATTCAATCCCTCAAACGTGGAAGCTTTTGATGGACAACCCAAACGATGTGAAGGAACTGACTCCAGAATTTTTCTACTTTCCCGAATTCTTGAAAAATATTAACAGGTAAATTATCGCTTAGCCTACCGTTCGTATAAAAACGTAACCACGAGATGAATTTTTCATGCAGTATGTTATATCAAGTTTTGAATATCCCCTTCAAAGTCGTAATATTTGAAATGAGGTCACTCACAAAACACATGTGCATGTGCATATTTTTAGGAAAATTTATCTTTGTAAACACATTATTTCGTGCTGTTACTCGAAATGCAAATTTTACTTGAAATATTTTGTGGGGTACATGCTTAGTTAGGATTGTTTTCTGATTTCGTTGTTTCCTTTTGGTACTGATCACCCTTTTTTGTGCAGATTTGATTTAGGATTGCTACAAGGAACAAAAGAAAGAGTCGAAGATGTGATTCTCCCGAAATGGGCCAGCAGCCCGGAAGATTTTATTTACAAACATCGGAGAGCCCTCGTAAGTTGATCGTTATTTTTTTTTTTTTCACAAGCACGGATATTTTAAAAAAGGGAAGTTTTGCTTTCAGGAGAGCGAATATGTGTCTTCGCATCTTCATGAGTGGATCGACTTAATATTCGGCTACAAACAGAAAGGTCCCAAAGCCGTGGAGGCTCTGAACGTGTTTTACTATTGCAGGTAGGTCATCTGGCATGCAGGGCTCTCATCGTCAACGCTTTACAGAAAACAGGGATGGTCACAGCAAAAAATGCCATACTTAGGATACCCCTTACCTGTAAAGGATGTTTCGTCGAATTACAAGCTGGTCAAATTCACGAACGAGATGTAAACAAAAAATAATGAAAATCGGTTTGAAAATCTGAAAAGCACGAAATAGTTCATAACATTTGACCAAATTAACAATCAAGATTAGTTATAAG
>Ga0058701_10001333_pt1 | contig 17380 bp, 5 predicted proteins | sample AgamicOrMae_FD_97039 | JGI IMG/M metagenome (GOLD analysis project Ga0058701, IMG submission 97039) | Agave microbial communities from Guanajuato, Mexico - Or.Ma.e | ecosystem: Host-associated > Plants > Phyllosphere > Phylloplane/Leaf | place: Guanajuato, Mexico | collected 2012-06-04
AAAATGTGACTAAAGAATAGTCATTTTTGACTAAAAAATAGTCAAAATGGACTAATTTTCTTACTAAAACATGGTCAAAACTGACTGATTGAAGTATTAAAGTTGTATTTACTATTTTTTAGTCGAATTTGATTATTTCACATTTACTGTGCAATCGAAGAACACAGATGGTGTAAAATCCCAGTCTTGAAATCTAAAGTTTGCGGAAATGCTTTTTGGCCAACGAGACCTTTGTAAGTCTTACACCTTTTTGTTGTCCCAGGAGGAATACGATGTAATATTTTTTCCTAGAACGACTTGAAAAATGAGTTTGATCCAAAGTGTGTTCTTCTTACCTAGTTGAACGCCCTCTACCTTTTCTGCATCTTACGTTTACTTCATGCTATTGGAAGAAGACTGCGTCCCTCTTAACAATATTTGTAGATTATAAAATGGCGCTCTGGTGTTGACATGGTGCTGGACACTGACAAGGCTGTCGCCCATCCATCGTGCCTCGTAGGCAGCTGAGCTCACTCTCTCCCTCCTTGCTTCCCAGTCTTGAGGTGTCTTGGCAGGACGGCTCATCATCGCACTTTTAAATACAATATAATCTCTCCTGTGGGGCGCCGTGTCTGGCCGTCCCGCGTTGCAGATTGATGGCAGTAGAAACGCGGCTGGAGATACAAGCCCTTCAACTTGTTTAAAAACGACCATAAATTCACCGTTCTGTGGCACAGTCCATCACACGAAAATTACCGTGGACTACTGAGCACTACTACCTCCTTGTTATTACTTTTTCATGCTAAAGAAATTAAAAGGGAATAAAGTTTCTACCCTAAAAAAGTGTGGAGATCGTACTTGACCTTTGATTAGTTTAGGATTCCTTCGCAAAATAGGCCTACAACACAAAGTTTTTGAAAGGCCGATCACAGTGGTGAACGACTGCAAAATGAATATGCGTGTCAAATGTGCAATTGTCTGAACGGCCGTCATTGTATTTTCCTTTTTTAAATTATAATCGTAAAGAGTGGGTGTTACCAAAGTATCTTGGAAAACACCAGGCAGTTCATGCGTACGAAAGAACACGAGATCAAATTAGTGTTTTAGATTTTCTTTGCATTTATCTATAAACATTACTTCATTCCTTACGTATTGATTTCGGCACGTTTTACCAGTGGCGGTGCTTTGCGGAAAAAATAAACAATATGCTCTTTTTCTTTGTATTATCATGAAGTAAAAAATATTTTGTGAAATCCTTTCCAGGGATCCATGCGAAGATGCCTTGCCCAAATTGCGAATATTTTATCCCGCTGGTTCCTGTGTTGAATTTTTCGTGCTCTCCATCAACTAAGTAAAGTTTTGTTTATATCCAAACTTTTCAATCTGGAAACGGGAAGAGTTGTTAATCAGAAGAGTTCTCAGTAAATAAGAGTGCGGGGCTGGTGAGCCAGCTGGCCTCAGTTGGCTGAGAGCGCCGTGCCTGCTTTTGTCAATCTACGCCTTTCAAATATTCATATGCTTTCTCCGCCTTGACTTAATCCGATCAAGCGATATGCAGCCGCCGTGCCGTGGCTTTCTATTCGAAGCAATTCATCAGCTTCTGCACTTCAGCAGGTTTTTATCAAGAAAGCATACTAACACGTCCTCCGATCACTAACTGTTCCAATCAAGTATTTTTTGCAGCAGTTTCCAGTGTGGCATATTTTAATTCTTTCGAATGAACCATCACGAATGAGTGAATGCATCGAGCAATCATAGTTTGAGGAGTTCATATATACAGGCGTGTGTTGTAACGAGTTTGATTTTGCTTCAAGAGGATTATTGGTATGATGAACATTCAGTTGCAGCCCCGTCAAGTTGCCTATATTTACCCCTGTGGGCTTGAACTGTTACGTTGAGATCCTGTCCATCTCCTAGCTTCCCGCAAAATCTTTTTGTCCAGTTGCAACGAAAAATATTAACGTCTTCTTAAATCAATAGAATCCATTGAAGGGTCTCAGACTTTGGTCACACTGTTTTTGAATAGGAAAGTCGGCATCGGTACGGTATTCGGCTACTTTGCTCTTACTAACTGCAACGTTATTGAACAACCTCGCAGTCCTTATATTCTGTTTGAACGTAAGTGAAAACAATTTTAAAAGTTTTCAGCTTCATCGTAGGCAGGGACAAAATGAATCTATGCAGCAGAGTAAAACCGTTGAGTCTGCTGCTAATGGTCCTCTCTTTTTCTGCTCGTAATGCTCTCCTCCAAGCAGTGGCATGCTCTCTCAAAGATTCCTCGCAAAACGTCTTGTCGCTGTCCCATTAGGATCTATTCAAGAGCAAGAGTAGATGATTAGGTTCTTTTCAACAGGGTCAGTGATCGTTTATGCAGAAGTATCTTGCTGAAAGCGAGCGCTTACAGCAACCTGAGGACACCAGGCGAAGTGATTTGACTTTACTAATGGCCTGAAGCTCGTGTGTCTTCTTCGTGATTTAGGCCTTTTATTGGTCTCCGTCTTGAAGTGATGACCAAGTACGTCTTTCCCCGCAGACGGGCGTCTCTGTAGAGCAAGCTGTCTGCCCCCGGGGACCAATCACTCTGCAGCATTCGCCCTTTTTTGTCGCTGCTCTCTATGCGATCTGCCCATTTGAAAGCTATGAAGCTTTCGTGCATATTGATGCCGTGATTCAGCTGGCGAGGCATGGCGCTGCGGGGCTTCATGCCTGGGATAGCCTCGCCCACGGAAGTCTCTTCTCAACCCAGCCGACAACTTTCGATTTAAACCGATTTGCCTCTGACGAAAAGAGTTTATTTCTGTGGCAGCCAGACTTTTCACGGGCGCGGTATTCTGCGAGACTGATACTTCATTCCTTTGTTGAGAAAAAAGAGAAAATGTGATTGTTAATAGAAGTATAGGACAGCAAACATGATAAAAAGTTTTGTGTTAGGTTTACTTTTCCAGGAGCATTTTATTCTTACTCTAAGAATAGTACAAAATCATTACACCTCCATCTAACAACGAAACCTCATCTAAATACTGTCTTTTTTATGCGTATGATTGTCTTAATGTAATGTTACTCCTATCATCGGTGAAGACGCAGAGGCGTGCACCATCTCACAAAGCTTTTTCATATATAGCAGGTAAATGATGTGGCCAATGATACAAAAATCGGTAGAATACTCTTGAATTCTCTCGAACGAAGTTTTCAAAAAACAAATCATAGAGCAAAACTAACAATTGTAAGTTGCGTAAAGAAAGTTGCATTAATAAATTTATTAATTCATTTTTAACAGAGCCTTTAGTAATTGAAAAGGCTAAAACTTTTTTTATATTTTTTTTAATTATTTTGAACAGTGGTGGTCATTAAAAACTGTAAATATTTGCGCTGAGCGACTGGGCAATCATCACTTAGATAAAAACCGGTGGGAAGACATAGGCTAAATCTCGTCGAAGCGTCTCTAAATAAGTAATCAAGTCTGAGTGCGCTCTACACTTAAGTAGTGGCGCGGTATCTCAGCTTCCTTCCGCCGCCGCTTGGCGCCGCTTGGTAGAATTGCCGTTTGGTGGGAGCGCCGCCTGGCGAGAACGCCATCCTGCAGAAACGCCGCTTGGCGGGAAAAGCAGGAACTCCGCCACTTGGCACCGCTTACTCGCGCGCCACCATTGCCTTGCATCCAATCGATATTCGGCGACAGGGTCCTCTCGTTACAAGCTCATTGTTTCGGGATTACTGATCATGCATTTTGGCAATTTTTTGTACTGTCACGTCATTTAACCTTTTATGAGATATTTCTTCAGAAACCATCGTTACTTGGGTCCTTTCTTGTAGGAGTTTGGAACCAGTTCATTTATAGAGGTGGCTTAAGACTAATACCCAATAAAAAATATACATTAAAAATATAAACCTTTTATAAGCTATGCTTTTTCTTTGAGTCTCAGAATCGGAGTTCTCTCTACCCTCAGAATGCACTTAAAAGTAGGAAATACATTTTCTTAATTTTTTGTTAGCTTTTCCTAAAAGATGAAAGAGTACACTAAAAGAATAAAATAAATTTATTGATGTCTGATTCGACTTTTTCGAAAGACAGAAAAGTGCATTATAAGGTTAACCTAAATTTCACGTGAAATGCAGTCATCTTTCATTAAATGGGAGAAGTCGGAATGTTTTGTTAACCTGTTTGTCTCTGTTTTGGCCGAATGTATATTCATTTTACAAAAGTGTTCATATGACTGGAAAAGCATGCGCCGCGTGCCGCGATACAAAAGCCACTAAGTTCCCGTTCCATAAATGGAACTCTACTTTCTACTGACTACGGTATCAATTCAAAAAAGGCAACCCAATAAGCGCAGGTGCACTAGAGATTAGCTAAGCGTAACCCGCGTGTTAAAGGGCATTACAAGAAGTTAGAGATTACTAAGAGATTTTTGACCTCTATAAATATACTGACGGTTTAATTATTTGATTTCCGGTCCACCCCCTCTCCCCTAATTCGAATTTCGGCGATCTTTTTCCATCTTACATGCGCAATCACATTGCCAAGTGTCTCCCCAACAAACGCGTTTTATGAAAAATCCCTGAGAGACAGAAAGTTTTTTTTCCCTAGTCAATCATTTTCTTATGAAGACGGTCTCAGTACGTCGCTATCCGTCTCTCTGCAATGATTGTTTGTGCTTAGAAGTATACCGTAGGTAAAGTAGTGCATCCCTCACGTCCGATAGATTTATGCATACGAAGTAGAATATTGTTGGCTGAGGATGTACAATTCAACTAATTAATGTGTGAAAAATTTAAGATACTCTCTGCAAATCAAAGAAATATCCCAGGACACACATTGGCGGCGCTATGCTTTTTCAGTCATCACAACACTTTTCGATCCCTCCAAAGAAAAAACGATCAAGGAAAAAAGCACATTTCAAATATCGATCAAGTGAAAGTATGCGTTTGAAAAAGCAATCAATTGCTACTCCTATACTTACATTGCAATTGATCGCTTTTCCACACGTACGATTTCACTCGATCAATTTTTGAAACACGCCCTTCCACTTGATCGTTTTTTTTTGTTCTTTTTTTTGAGAGATAGTTTTGTAAAATGAACATATATTTGGCCAAAAAAAAGACACAAACACGTTAACAAGACATTCCGACTTCTCCCAATATATGAAACATATGATCCCATTTCACGTGAAATTAATGTTAACCCTGTAAAGCACTTTCTTTCAAAAAACTCGAATCAGATATCAAGAAATTTATGTTGTTCTTTTTATCTTTTTCTTCCATCTTTTAGGAAAAGCTAACTAAATAAAAGACAATTTATTTCCTAATTTTTAGTGCACTCTGAGGGTAGAGTGAACTTACTGTCAGATCCTGAGAGTCAAAGAAAAAGCACAGCGTATGTTTTTTTTTAAAATGTATATTATGCTTATCATTTTTTTGTGAAAAAGTGAGGGAATCATTTTCTTTTCGCCGAGGTAGGAGTGCCAGGAGGATAAAACCATCTTGACTCAGGAGTAAGACTAAAAAGGCGGATAAAGAACGTTGCACAGAATCGTCCTACCGGAGAGTCGGTTAATAATGACCAAACCGCGAAAAGGCAAATATTCCGCGACATCACCGGGAATCGATCAGTCACCCACGATTCTGTCAGTCAAAGTCAGGGGCCCGAAGGTCACCCATCCCATACGGTGTCGATGCAGCGCTTAACTACGGCGCGAGCCTAACCCGCCATATTGACTCAAATGACGACTGCTGACAATGAGTGTCAGTGACGCAGTGACGGCTGCAACTTGGTTCTTTGCATCAACGGTAGACAAACAATAGACAAAAACTTTATGGTGGTAGCCAGCCACCTCGAGCTCCTTCCTGCTTGCCGGCCGCTCCACTCTCTCGGCCGGCAAGACGCAGAAGATAGGGGCTTAGCAAGTCCCGGTGCCTCCATGTCTCGACTTATTTCCCCTGCAATGTTAGGCCCATTACCACACCAATCGCCCGAGAGACGTATTTTGGTTATCGCTATTTGCAACAATTAAAGAAGTAATCTTGAGATTTTCTCTCTAATAATGGTGTGATCGCATTGGAGCGTAAATTTAGAAAAATATTAAGGATATTACCCCGCGGTGACAAAATGAAGATGAAAAGTTGAAATCGATATAGTTTGTAGCTAACATACATCAGTTGTAAAATTTTCGCAAGCTTCACCAGCTAGTTTCCGAGTTTGAACTTACACGGTGATATACCATATGGCCTCATTAAAGAAAGTGCATAATCGAGATATCGAGTTACACGTAGTGAAGACAAGAGAGTAAAAACTATTTCTTCCACTTTAAACCCCATTACAAAACTTTTGAGCCCAAAAAATAAAAACTTCACCCTTTAGTTTAAGAGAAATCCGAGAAAAAACTAAGGAACACGTATTTTTCTTGGAAAATAACTCAAATTAGCAACTTTAGATTTTTTGAAAATTCGAAACCAACTGATGTAATTGTAGGTAAATATTTGACCGGTATGTTAGACTTGTCTCAAAAAGATTCGAAGCTCTAGATTATTTTTAAACATACATTTAACAGTTCCAGGTGATTTTGACTAGTTTGCCACGGGGGTATATCCTCATCTTAACGCATTTCAACAAAACGTACGTATCTATTAGTCCTTTCTTCCATTCTTTTTCCGAGTAATAGGTTTTAACTAGATACAGCGCTTTCATCGTCCACAAATCTGAAATCTGAGTGCACGTCTCTCCAAGACGTGTCCCTTACGGGGCATCGTTCCCCTTTGCATGTAAAATTTACTTAAGTAAGCGCAAGCGGATTTGTAAGGTTGTGTGGAAACACCCAAAATTACGTTATTTTTTCAAAGGGGTGTCTTTAGTGAGTGTCTTTATTCCGGGGCGGCGGCGCGGCGAACGAGCACACCTGCCAGAGCGGCTGGCCACGATTGGGTTGCCTTGCTTAAAATATGAAACCCTAGTCCATTCCAGCAGAGCATTTAAAAGAGCAAGATTTTGAAAAATTGATGTGATGAAGGAAGACGAAAACGGGACCGGACGTCTACGTTAAGCTCACTCGTACTAACAAAAGTCAAGACCAGAGGGAGATACTCCAATTTTTGAACAAGTGTACTGTATGAACGGACATTGTATGAATTAAATCATAGTCCAAAAATATGGACACATTATGTTCCCAATATCATTTCTTAGGGAATAACTCCCATAGTGGGTAGAGTGCGGACAATGGAATTATTTAAAAGTTTTCTGAACTTCATTTCAAGTTTAATTGAAAAATCAGGAATGAAGCAAAAATCGGGATTATGATATAGGCACTATTATTTGCAACAAAAGTCCACCGTTTAAGTTCACAATTTTGTCGAGTATACAAATAAATTCATTTTGTTTGCGATATCAACGATCCCTCGAATGAAAAACCGATCAGGTGAAAGGGCGTGTTTAAAAATATACATAAAATACTGTATTATATACCTGTATATACATACATATATTGTTAGAATCTTGGATTCAATCTAGAAGAGTGCACTAAAGAGTATAAAATAAAGTTCCGTTTATATGATTCGCTTTTCCTAAAAGATGAAGGAGTGCACTAAAAAGAATGAGGTAAATTCCCTAATATATCTGACTTGCCCTCCCTAAAATATGGAAAAATGCACTAAAATGGAAAATAAATTTTATGTAAAATTGTCATACTTCATGCCGTGAGAGAAATCAAAATAACTCATCAACCTATTTGGCTCCATTTTGTCGTACATCAAGTTTTACAAAACTAGCGTTGGGACTGGAAATGCATGCGCTGCGTTGAAAGCCAATAAGTTTTACTGCCATAAATCCAAACCTCTACTTCAACCATCTACCCAATATAGGCAACCCTTTACGCAACTATGTGCTAGTGGTGATCTGTGAGTAGAACGCATGTTCTAAGGCATGTAGCATTGAATCGCAAGAATGCATAGTGAGTACTTCACCTGCAGTAATGTTCTGAATATTCTTTTAAAAGAAATTCAGGTGCCCCCTTCGATTAATCCGAATTTCGGCGATCTTTTCATTTGACATTCGTGATCACATCGCTGGGAATTTTCCGACAACACGTCTGCGACAAAACGCAATTTTTTCTTCTCAGTTTATTCTTATGAAGTAAGTTTTATTATCTCACTATAATAAAACTTAGCCTACTCGAGCTACTAACATATAATGCTCGGCTTTTGCGATTAAAAAATAGTTTTAGCTGTATGTGTACAGTTTAAATTATGCGTGAAAAAGCAAGGTACATGTTTCTAGCCAAACAGACGTCTTCATACGGAACACTTTGGCGGCACTACATTTTCAGTCCTAACGCTGTTTTCGTAAAATTTGATATACGGCCATATAGAGACAAATAGGTTAATGAGATATTTCGATTTCTCTTACGGCACCTACGAAATATGACAGTTTTGCATAAAATTTAGTTTACATCGTTTAGTGCACTTTTCCATCTTTAAGGGAAGGCTAGTCAGATATTAGAGAATTTATTTCATTATTTTTATTGCTCTCTTGTGAAGTGAATCCTAGATTCTACCACTCTGAGAAAAAAGCAAGGCTCATAAAATATATTTTTATTTTTTATGTTAATGATTCCCATTATTTGCAGTCATGGAAAAAATGGAAACTTTTTTCCTTTCACTAAGTTACAAGTACTAAAGCCCCGTACTGGTAAAAGGGCGCAAATGAAATAGAATAAATGGCCGCTATACACGGGCGGTATAGGAGCGGCAACCATTCTTTCTTTGCGAGCGAGTATGTCTGTCTGCCTTGCACACACATTAAGTCATATATTCCCTCTCTTTCTTTCGTTGACCAATCACAGCTTTCACTCTCGCTTGCGCCTGTTTACCTCTACAGGGCTTTAACAAGTACTAGGCGGCCTTAACATTAATTACATAACGCGGACAATGATCTCCTAACAGGCAATACTTTGTTTTCTTAACTCCCAACCCAGCAGAGGAGTAAGACTAAAAGGGCGGGCAAAGCATGTTGTGCAGAATCGTACCACCAGAGAGTCGGGTAAAATTAAACAAGCTGCAAAATCCGCAAATCTCCGGGAATCGAACGGTCGTCCATACGACACTAGGAATCGTGGTCTGTGATATCGTCAGATATCATTTCTCTAACATTCGTGATGCAGCGAGTAGCGATAGCATGGACACGGCCTCAACCGCGGAAATGCAGACTGCAAAGTTCATTTATGGCTGTATTTACAACAATCCCGCTGGAATATGAAAATAATCTATTTGGGATATTGGAACGTCATTCAAGACCTCTCAGAATATATCCAATATGTCTTCCTGCGACGACGGGGAACAGGTTAAAATCAGATGAATAGATGTCACGTGCAAGCATGCATGTAAACAAAATCGATAAGTCTTGGAAAAAGCGTAGAATACATAATTCGACTAAAATAACATGAGGTTACTGCACACCGGAAGAGACAGAGCTGAAGACAAACGTGCACCGTCATAGAAAAGATAAGGAAAAAATAGTTTCACTGAGATTCGATCCACAGACTTTCCCGCGAGGGAGCCCGACCAGTTATCCAATATGTCACCAAACCTATGTTTGTGAGTGGCAGCGAGTAAGGAAGACTTCCATCGTCTTTCATATACCATTGCCACATCGCCCGGGACGCGTATTTCGTTTATATCGGTGTTTACAACAATAATCACAGAGGGAATCTGAAAATTTTATCTTCAGAATATTGGAATGTCATCCAAGACCTTTCAGAAAACACCGAAATTGTCCCAATATGACAACGGGAAGTACCGGTAGGTTGAAATTAGCAAAACAGGAACTCGTTCCACCCGGACAACATACCTCCATACCTACATACATAGCCTGCTGGTGAGTCTAAGAAGTGTATAGAAAAAGAGACTGCAGGATTAAGGCTATTTTTTAAGGCTAGATTGACTTTATTTTATATGCTTGTAAATGTTTTGGAAACTTTCTTGTTAAAAGATATCGCTTGAAAAAGAACGAGGATTTTTATTGTGTATTTTTGGAGTCTTATCTAAACCTTTTCTCTCTTTTATTTACTTTATGGAGCTACGGTAACAGTAGATATCCTATCATTGGATTGAAACAGACTGTTTAAAAGAACTGAATGTTGAAATTCAATGGTTTTATTACGACAAAATACTCGTAAGAGGAGGAAGATGTCTACTTTATGCGAACTGTAGACGTTCGAGAAATGCGTGGCTGTTTCGTGGGCCCGCCTTCGTTGAGACAGAGTGTATTCTTCATTTGTGCCCACGGCTCTTGTGCGGTTTCAAGTTTTGCCCTACGGAAAAAACGGCTGGGATGTAGGTACACCTAGGAAACTCAAGGGCCTTCTTTAAATGTCTCCGTAAACACTGCGCAGAAACTCAGAGATCGCTCCGCAATAAATAAAGAATGCTGGAAAAGAGGATTACAAAACGTCTTGAAGTAAAAAAAAAAAGAAAAAGAAGAAAATATTCTACACGCTCTTTCTTGTTCTCAAGTAGTGCAAGTGGGCCTTGAGGGTAGCGTCAATTTCAACGAGGGGTGGATTTATGCTGAGATGCACTTGATAACTTTTTGGCCCACGTTTCCCGCTATTCAATAAATGTTTATGAATATGCGCAAACGTTCTTAAAAATTAATGGACGTAAAACGTTACTTTTTGCCTGACTTGAAAAGGAGTTTCCATTGTCATTCTTTCAATTCATAAACGAAATGCAAAACTGTATTTGCGGACTTGTAAGCATTGTTCTCCTTTTTCCATGTGGATTGTCTTACAAGGGAACCTCACCAAGAGATCGCCTCCGATTTGTTTCAAATATAAGGGTGTTAAGCGGGATGTCAAAAAATAAATTCTAAGCCAAATATTAGCTGGCGAAGTTGATATGTTCGCATTAGCGTTCAAAATTTAACGCAAACAACTTTTTTTGATATAGACCCGGAAAGTATTATTTTCTTGTTGAAAATTAAAAAGTAGACCTCCTTTGGAACGAAAGTTTTAAGGATTTTGTGATAACTTGTTCTGTATTGGAGCTACGGACATTTTGTCAATTTTATATAACATATGGTATAATAGGGGAAATTTTTGATGATTTTTACTTTTTTTGCATCGCGGCAAACGCTGACAACGCAGGTAAGGTATCGCAAAATCCTTGAAATCTTTGCCCCAAAGGAACTCTGCTTTTTAGTTTTCAATAAAAAACATATTTTTCCAGGTCTACATAAAAAAGTTGTTTCTGTTAAATTTTGAACGCTTATTGAAACAGTAATTATCTTCAGCAGCTAATTTGTTGCTTTTTGCCATCCCCTTTAAGACCCAGAAATTTGAAACAAATTGGAGGCGGACACTTGGCGAGGTTCCCTAGGTACCGATCTTATCTGTCTGGTCAATCTTGTTTACAACTCGTACCATTTTCCACTTTTGCGCCGATGCATTCTGAAGCTGCTGTATTTTTGTTCACACTTCCTCAAAAACGATACGTCTTACCTCGTGATTATTTACGGTTGGGATTGCCTGGGACGAGCTGCGGTTCTCTGTTAAATTGATAAGAAGCTCTAATAAGGTCAAGCCCGTTATTTTAGATTAAGAAGCATTTGGTGTAGGTTAAGTAACATCTAGCTGATAGTGAGCTTAATGTATATCCAGCCGGCTCGCCGAGCAGGTTTACCAAACTTCTGCTTCGTAAGGTAGCGAAAACAGTAACATCTTGCCTGCGACATCACTGCTCGCTGTAACATTAGTAGTGCAGGGAATCAGTACTATATAACGATTCGATGTAGCCGATTTTTAGCCGCATCTGAGGACAAACCCACCGTGAACTCAAGGACATTTCTGTATCCGAACACCAAATTTCTGGAAGATTCCTCACAACAGCCCTGCCAAGGTCAATGATTGTAGCCCTGCAAAGAAGACAAAAGCGTGTAGAAAGAGGGGATATTAGAAACTCGTAGAAGTCTATCATAACTAGCAGCAGTAGACCAAATCATAAATTGGAGCATAGCCAGTGTCTCTGGGTTCCCCATCTTGTTTATGTGTATCAGGCAGCAGCCGACTCAACTCCTCATATTACGTGGCTATTAAGATCGGCCGAGTGGAAACCTATTCCTTTTGCTGTCCCTGGGAGGTAGCACGGCAGGCATGCTATTGGTGTTAACATTATGGACCGGAGAAGATATAGAAACTTCTTTACCTATTTCCAATAAGATTAATGTGAATATTCAAGAAGGGGGAAGATATTTTAATAGGATTCTCGGTTGAATATATGTATTCCGTACCAAAGCCCTTTTCAGCGTTACGAGGCGCATCGAAACGAGCGTAAATTTGAGGTCTGTGAAGGCATATAAGGAACCTCTTATTTGAATTTTGCACTTGTATTTTTATTTATAGTAAGGTCATATTTTTCAGTTATTTTTTTATTTTCTTATAATTTGTATATGAATGTATTTTTTTATGTACTGTTGTTGATAAATGATCTTTTGGAGGTTCTCACAAAGTGTGTAACATTTTTGCTGTTTTCTAGGGGTAACCTCTATTTTTTTCCAAATATTAATATTTTACGTGCATTGCTGTTCGAACGGTAGATCGTACTGAACTCGCTTTTTCGAGAAAACTCATGAGGTCTCTATCGATTTGATTGCATTATTCGTTCAGCATTAGCCCGATGAACAACCAGGGGTAATAAAAAAGTCACAGGACCACGCTTATCAAAATCAGTTTCTTTCTGTAAAATCTTCTCAAGTCGTTTACATTTTGGCTTCTGCTAAATGTGGATCGCACTATTCTGCCATAGGCGGCGCCATTTTTGTGAGGATCGTACTTGTCTGCCACTAGATGGCATCACGACAATCATGTCCGCGGTTTTGCCCCAGATCGAGATACACCTTTGAAGGGGACACCGCAAGCTTAAACAACTCCAACCCCCAACTTATAAACAAAGCAAGTGCTCGTATTATTTTATTTTTTGTCTTGATACTTTTAGTTATTCTCTATCTTTCAATAATTTAACGAGTCTCTCACAGTGTGGCGTATTTTTAGTCAGCGATGTCGCGTCTCCAAAGGTTTTACACAATGCCTATTCGGGGACAAATGACAATCAAGTCCGGAAAGCATCCCACAGGTTTCTTATGCAGTTTCCTTAAACTCAGGTAGCAACTTGTGTTGTTGAACAGTCATTCTAGCTGTGGAGAAACAAAACGACAGAGCTAAGAAAATGAGATCAGTTTAAAGCCCTGATGTGTACATTTTTCAGTACTCTTTCTAGGGTTTATTTATTCTATTCCTAGCCCCAGAATTACGATTATGACTTGAAAGACCAGATTGTATTTTTGGCTTTATAAGATAGAAATATGAGCTGCCATTGGGAAAAAAAAACTTTTACCAATATTTCAGGTGATACTGCTAAAAATGTAAGTGCCTCAGTGATATACGAAAGTATATCACTGTATATGAGTTGAAAGACTACACATGTCCTTTATCAAAAAGGATTGTGGGATAAGTAATATTTCTAGTCCACTGACTGCAGAATTTGGCCTTATCCATCATCAGAAGTAAGGCAGTTGAGACCGTCACTTCGTTGCAGCGACAACTTGCTTTAGCTAGCTTTATCATTGTATTTAATATCCAGCATCCATCAACTACAAACAACCGGCAATGCTAGGATTGAACTATGGCCATTGGCGTTGTGATTTCTAAAGTAAACAAACTAGATGTGCTAGCTCCAGATTCTTTAATGGGTTAGCTTGAGATACGAAGTAGATTTGCTTGAGTAATATGGGCTAGCATAAGTTGTGCAAGCTTAAAATGAGCCTGGTTGAAATGATCCGGCTTGAGATTAGCTGGCTTGAGATGGACTGGTTTGGTATGGGCTTGCCTCAGATTAGCTCTAGACAAGTCAGCTCTTGTCTAGCAAGTTTATCTCAAGCCAGGTTATCTCAAGCCAACTGACGTCTGAGCCAGCTTATTGAGTGAACTAAACTAAAAGTGCTTTTGGATCTAACCTTATATGTATAGTTGGTCTTTTGGAATGCCAGTTAGTTTACATGTTACGTGGATGTATGAGAGTATTACGCTCTACTCTCATAGTGTATATCTATCTACTGTGTGGTACCATTGCCGAATAATTTGTTTCAGCTAACATCAAGTTGCATTTTTATTTATTTTGATGTAGGTTTTGCTTCTGAAATAATAACATTAAGAAGATTAGTGCTTTCGAAATTAATGTCAAAATGCCAAGGAGAGAGTTGAATTATCGAAAAATGAAAAATACTTACCTAACTCCGCAGTCTCTCTCAAAAAAAAGAAAAAAAAAGGTTCAATATACTTTTTCTTGCCAAGTATACAACGCTTAATTTTGATCAGTAACAATTTTTTTCCAAAAATCAGTTGTTTTTTGTTGTTGTTTTTAAAAAAAACGAAATACGGTTATAAAAAACATTGTGATTTTGAATTTCTTTTAGCCTCTCCTCTATTTGCTAAATTTTCCGTGAAAAATCAGTTTTGCTTCAGTGAATAAATAACATTCATTTGACGTATAAATTAAATTTATTTTATTAGGTCGGTAATATACTCACTTCCGGAAACCCCGGGAGCATTGGCACGCTCCCTAATTTCGCGGCTTTGGTGGCCATTTCACTCATTGGCTGCCTGAGCCAGTCAGGGGCTGTTATGACCATATCTACATGGGCTAATATTGCCACCTTTGAGCCGGCCACACAGCGAAATGTAGTCTCGTTTATGAAAAAGCCAGGCTCCGGCCATAGCAGCCTAGTCACTTGCCTAACCAATTTGTGCGGCTACCGCAGTATTTCGGTGCTATCGCAGCCAACAGCTTTTACATTGAAAGTCACAAATCAATAGACACGATGTTTAAGAAGAATGCTATCGTCAAAGAAACTGGTTTATGTTTTAGTACATTGCTTACTTATTCATGCACCGCGCATATTAATCTGCCTCAGATTTTTGCGAAGGAGAAGAAGAAGAAGAAAAAAACGTCGTGATTATTTCGTTAAATCAAAGCGTCGCTTTGGTGTTTTTAACAAGGAATGAAATCCGTTCAAAACATTTAGGGATGAAAATTAGTTGTCTCTGATTGTCCTTCTCATCTCGAAGAACGTGATAACAAATGCATAGTCCGCTAGAGAGCCCTACCAATACAGGCATCGTGCTATCGTTTCCAGAAACATCAGGAACATTTTGAGCGTGAATAATCTTTTTAATTTTTTTTTTAAGTCACAAAAATATTTATGACCAAAATGAAAAATTGCAGGCCGTGTACTTAAAGCGGTCGACGGTTAGCTCTCCTCAAGACCAAGGTAATAGAGGATAACTGTCGGCCGTTTTGATTGCAGTTCCTTCAGTTTTTCATTTTTGTCTTATGAATATTTTTGTGAAATCAAAAAAGAAGATTATTCACGCTCAACATTATTGTGTGCTTCTGCAAACATACAGGTAGCCCGACGCTTGAATTGGAAGGGCTGTCTAGCGAACGATTCATTTGTTACCTTGTTTTTCGAGAAGAAAAGGATAATCAGAATGAGACAGCTAGTTTTCATCTGTAGATGTTTTAAACGGATTTCATCCCTTGTCCAAAACACCAAAGCGACGCTTATATCACTGTTATGATTTAACGAAATAATCATGACGTAAGCGACGGCTCAGATTACATTGTAATTTTTTTTTGTAGGGGAGGGTAAAATATCTACGTCACAAATCTGACATTAAAACACCTTTTAATCACCTGGGAAGCATAGTGCAAGGGTAGTGACATCGACACCGGCAGACAGAGCGTCGCTCCTCAACCGACCCAAGGTTCTTTTTATTGCTGCATAAAACCTTTCCGCTGGGAAAGGACTTTTACTGTTAGGGTTGCCTAGGTAGAGTTTGCTAAGAAGGGAATATGCTGAATCTTGGAAATCCTGCTTTTTTTTTGGCATTTTTGTTCCGCTGTTTTCCGCAACAGTTACACGCACACGTCTGGAAATGTTGCCCCACAGCACCGAAAAACTTCAAATCTTTTAGTCATGCTATCAAAAAATTAAGAGAGGTGTTGTTAATTTGACATAAACTTTGCATTAATGGTCTGCTCATTTGTTTTAGGATATTTTGAGGATGTGCTGTTCCTAACTTTGAGGCATATCTCATTGAAGGGGGCAAGGATTATTGTCTCTGCCATATTTTAATTTAAAGAGATGGCCTTTTTCGGTAACTATTATTTATTTCTTAACTTTCTCACACTGATTCTTCACTTTAGGACAAACAATTGTAAGCCTAATGCGCACAGCGATAACGTCTCCTTATGGGCGGATGCTCAGGTGTTCATAGTTATTAACACAGAAATAAGCTTTAAACCTAGTTTTCCTGAGGTGATTTTGGAATTTATATATACGTATAGGTAGTACACGTAATTAAAAATTGCGCCCGGGATAGCCAATCTAACAGCAACCTTCGTGAATCATAGTACCTTCAAATCGAAAAAAAAAACAGCGTAGTTAAGCTTTGGTTTATTCCCTTGAGAATATAGCCTTTGCTGTTTTACAGGGACGTTTAGCTTAGTAGCATACCTATTCTGAGAATGCAAAATGTTTTGGATCCTTACATCCAAAGGATGTATAGGTAAGTATGGTAGCAATGACTTTGACGGTTTTTTAATTTTCAAGGTAAGCCTATCAATAGATTCATCGATGTATTGGACTTAGGTCGCCAAAACACCCTAACACCTTTTTTTTATCTGGTGTTAGTGGTTAATTTTTTATATTACGATAGCGACCTTAGGCCTGCGAGGCATATTTGATTCAGTACATATGTTACCTTCTATTCCGTAAATTTCTCATTTTGATGAGTTGATCATCTTAATTGACCAGACAAAACTGAAGGGTAAAGTTCGATTTAACTTAAGGATCCGTAAAAATGGCACTTAATAATCACTGGCGAGGGGAGGGATCTGAGACCAGATTAAGGTGGTCGATCCCGGTTTGTTTGCACGAATTCGACAAAGTAACGAATAATTATAGGTTGGGCTAAGGGTCGATCGGCGGTAGATGGGAGGATGGAGGGGAAGGGCGAAGGGCTTTCATTAGCATAAGTCCAATTCAGGTATTTGTACGCATCAGAAGCTTGGGATCCGTCCACAGCCATCAGATTGGTCTTCCCTGAACCCGTATTTAATAAGCCGTTAAACCAAAAATGGTGGTTCGAAGGACCGATTACAGGGACGACATTCTATGACCAGATCAATGCATTGGTTGGTATCATTTTTCAACGGAATATATAAAGGTACAGAATGGATAATTTTTACTAAAAGTTATCTGATTCGGTGCGGTAAATTCGAAAATTGGCCAAAACTATCTCTCAGATTTTGGATCGTTCTTACAACCCAACTATATACAACTTAACTACAGTTGCAC
>Ga0058701_10001334_pt1 | contig 17379 bp, 17 predicted proteins | sample AgamicOrMae_FD_97039 | JGI IMG/M metagenome (GOLD analysis project Ga0058701, IMG submission 97039) | Agave microbial communities from Guanajuato, Mexico - Or.Ma.e | ecosystem: Host-associated > Plants > Phyllosphere > Phylloplane/Leaf | place: Guanajuato, Mexico | collected 2012-06-04
ACCTTATTTTTCTATATTATTTTTTTCATGCTCCCTCTAAACAGCAAACACCATCAATACATGCTCTAGAAACCCCAAACCAGAGACGAGAATAACTATTTGTACCTTGGTTGATTTCATCAACTGCTGCCAATGGCGTTCCCTTATTGCTGGGTTCTGTAGCTCCCCGACAGCGCGCAAAGATGTCAGCATGTTTTTAACAGACGCTTCGAGCGATGTGTACGTATCCCAAGTTCGCATTTCTTTGTCCAAGGCTGAACACAACGACAGTTCCATAGAATAAGAATCAAAATAACGGTCCCGGTAGAGAAAGTTGGTTGCCCGGACCTCCTAACATTACCTCTTATATCTTTGGCAAACTTTTTACACTCAATATCCATGTTTTCCACGTCAATTTTCCTCCACGGAGTGGTTTTCCAGTCTTCCACACTTGTCCTGATCATATGGACGTAATCCCAAAGTTGCTGTAAAAGGAGGCAGTTCAATATGAAGAAGTTAATGCAGGAACGAAACCCATTCTCTCGAGAATCCTCTGACTTACTCAAGTCCGATATCAATCAAAATGGTCTGTTTTCAACCGTTTAATACTTATTATTCACCCTGAATTTCTGTGGGTTAATAGACTACGACCTTTAACATTGCCTTAAGCAAGAATCACGTCAGTCCGCAATTACCGTATCACAAAATTTTAAGTCGGCAATAAAATCGTCAATCGGTTTTTTAAAAAAAAGGACGACCAGAGCTTTAATTGATATAAGAATTCAATCAATCCTTAAACAGACTAAGTTAAGAATCCAATCAATCCTAAAACATAACTTTAGGCAAAAAAAAATCTCAGTAATCTTTTCGTGCTATCAATTTAAGAGCCTTAATCGCAAGACTCTTGGCACAAATGACTTGATGAAATCAGAGCGAGAGATTTCTTCGCGTGGAATGAGAAGTCTGGATACCTTGAGCATCCTCAGTTCCTTCCGACATTGCTTCAAGGCCTTGAATTCCGGCACTGAAACTTCAAAAAGGGACCCTGATTGCTGCAGCCCGCTCATCGTGCTCTCCAAGGACGCCAGCGCTGTGTGGGCTCCGTCCAGAGTGTCGTATGGATCGGTGCAGTCGTACCTACAGAACCACGTTTCGTTTACTGCACTCCTTGCACCCGCATTGTCTACCTCTTGTGTTCTACTTTTCGTCACCTCTCCCCTCTCCGGTCCGAGAAGCGGAGCAGGGTCATGACGAGGTACAACAACCCACACAAACCTATCACCAAACTTGTCTTTACCTCGCGTGGCTAACAAACCGGCTTTGAAGGTAATGAAAGGTTGGATCAGGGTAGAATACGAGAGGTAGAAAATGCACTACCAAGGTCGAGTTAAGGAGCAGAGATGAATTACCTGAAGAACGGCCCTCGACGAAAAGCTTCTCGATGCTGATTTTGCAGCGCGTCGAAGGCGGTTATTCGTTTGCGTATGCAAGTCACTTCAGCAGCTTGTAATGGTGCCACTAATTGCTTCACAGTCTGAGCTATCTTGTGAGTGTTCGCCCATTGTTCAGGTAGTTCCTATGGTAGAGAACGGGACGGTAGTGAATATCGGAGTTACTTTTTACCAGATATTATGGGTTCAGAACTTTTTACGATGAAAGGAAAAGGGCAAGAGCATTTGCATCTCGAGGAAAAAGAGTGGTTACCTGCAACTGCACATTGACTTCTTCTGGTAGTTCTTGGTCGTAACTCTTGAGCAGCTCGATCGTATCATGTAGAACGTCGAACATATCATCCGTTGCAACTGATCGTTCTTTAACCTCCAACAAGAAACCCATAACTGATACGAGGCGGTCGTAATCCCCTTCTTCGACAGGCTGGAGAAGTCCTTCGTCCGCTCTCCGAATAAAACTCGCCAAGTCTGCCAAGCTGGTGCCACATATATCAGGAACTGGGTCATTGATACAAAGTTGCCGAACCTCGCGATTCTTTTTATTTTACGGTCTAAGTTCGAACTGATGAAGATAATCTAGTGATCAACCTCATCTTTGGATCACTCAAAGAGCTATCCGAAACATACCCAACATGCCAAGTTATCTCTAGTGGCTTACTTAACCGCGTTTAAATTTACAAAATTGCGGAATCTGGCAACATTGCATGGAGAGGCTTACCTGTTTGTCACATTCGTGATAAGGTGTTGCTTGAACATGTCCCCCCACTTGCAGACAGTGTTGAGAAGGGCTTGCTTCAATGGCCGAACGTCGATTTGAAACCAACAGTTGAATACTTTTGTGGGTTCCAATTTTTCAACCTCCGCGTAGAGAGCTTCGTAATTGTCGATCTAACATCGAGAATGAAACTATTTTAGTATAAACACAAAGGCTTCTGGAACGAGGAGTACGGATTTCAACAATGCCTAGTTGTCGACATCGTGTGGTTTCATCCTTTCCTCCCACCGAAGTCGGCTTGGCATTGTTAAAATCTGTTCCTCAATAAAGTCCACCGAATGCTGTGATCTCTGCTGCAGTGTCTCGGTAAGCCTTAACGGAGATGTTCCTTTTTTGTTGATGTGGTATACCTGTTCTCGGAAGAGGTCCATACGAGGTGGTGACGGTGGAGGAGCAAGTGAATCACCATTGGCGACTAAATCTTGCTCTTCTTGCGTTAGCTGTCTTCCGTAAGTCAAGAAGGAGCTTAAATAAGCAACTTGGTCGTCCAGCCATAGATAAGAATACGACTCGAACCCTAGCGCGAACTCTTTTGCCTATGGGAGACGGATACATGTCATTCGAATGCCGGATTTCTGGTCCGAGGAGTATGGCATCACTTACCTCTTCTATGACGCTTCTCACAGCGTCCATAATATCCGTTATCATCGCTACGATGTCTTCTTCCTCTTGTATTTCCTCCTGCAAAGAAGAATTACTTGAATCTGAGCCCAAACCCAAGGGTTTTCTTCGAATTGGTCAACTTCAGTTTGGTCAGTCTTGTTAGGATGAAAAGACAGAACACGTTGGAGATGCAACTCTAGGAACCACATACCTGGTATGTCGTTTGACACTCACAGGCCGCTACTCTCTTAATCAGTCCAGCCATATGGACGATGTCGTTAATGAGAGTCTTAACAAGACCAGGAAACCCATCGGGTCTGTTAGCATCGAGAACTGGGACGAAAACCAAACTGGGTTCTTCAAGCATCAGAGCCACTTCGAAGAGAGGAGGCAGGTTCAACGTTGGGTCCATATTTTCAGCTATGTACTCCAAACTGCGCAACAACACGTTCATATAAGCTGACGCTTGAAAATGTTGACGGAAGCGGTAATTTACCTGCACCCGACGGTCTTTAAAATGGATTCGGAAACGATAGAATCGACGTAAGTGATGTAAGCTTTCCAATGAGCAGTTTCCTGATCCTGTTTTATACAAAACAGCTCTTTGTTTTCGGCGAGGAGAGTGTGGATATGCTGGCCCGCTGTGGTGATTTCTGAGTACCTGAAAACACGTTTGAGATTTCGGATTTTCGACAAACATTAGATTCCACACTCACAACACGTTAATATTCCAGTTCTTCAATACGTTCTGCGAACATGAGAGATAGAGTACCCGTACAGTGGAAGTGTTCGCCTTTGGGATATGTCGATTAGTCACGTGACCTTTGCAGCTAATGGGCGTTTAGATTTGATATCGTTAACCCTTTCGATTTACCTTCTTGATCGCCGTTCGTCCCTTTCTTCCAGCGAAAGCAGAGCTTCTTTTCTTCCGTCGTGTCTCTCGTAAAGTGGACTCCTCGTTGTTAGAGCACTTCGTATCGCCGATAAATTGCTTTGCGCTCGCTGCATGCGACTCTGCAAGGCGTGTACGCGGGCATGAAGTAATTCGATGAATTCCCACAATTCTGAAAATGAAGACATCTTTTTCGCATCGAATTCTGGAATCTCGACAGTGTTGCCAAAGTTTGCGAGCCCGTCAAATTTTACCGGGGTTACCGAAAGAGATGACGTAGCAAAGGTATTTTATGTTTTGGGTTCTTGAGCTGAATAATGAAAGAATAAGCTAAAATTTAAAGTTTAAATTGTACAGAGTCGTGAAAAATGGCAAGAATGAATCGTGGGAAGATTTCCCGCATACCTGGCGAACTCCAAGTCAATTCGTTTTGACCGCGTTGCACCAATGCATCGATTTCTTGGACGTGTTCTTGCACCAATGCGAATTCTTCCCTTCGGCTTGTTCGGCGAACTTTGTTGTACCTTGGGAATTAACATTAAAAATAATTAGCTTAAACTTTCGTTTCCGAATAATAATCTTCTGCATGTTAGCCGTACTTGTTTCTACTGGTAGTTGTCTATTTCATATTATAAAAAAAGGAATTATTACGGTATTTACATCCTGATACATACCAGTCAATTGTTATTCCTAAACTGTTTTTGTACTTTCGGAAGGTTTCTGCTTTTTGGTAGAGATCAATCGCCTCTTGAGGAATATCTTCACGGCCCATTTGTTGGAGGTAATGAACTTCTCGCACCACTGTTGTTAGCTAAAAAATAAAATTTTTGTTAGTTTTCATTGATGGGATATGAGAAATCCCAAACCCTAACGTTGGTGCCATCCAGCGGCTGCAGCCCGAACTGACAGCCAAACGGCATGCAGAGGGGCTGCAGTTTGAGATGCTGTCGCCAGATGGCGCCAAAGTCTGGGTCTTGGATTTCACACTCCTACTTATCTTCCGAGCTTTTGGGTAGGAAACCCTGTTCACCTGAGGGTGGAGGTTCAGAGTGAGTTCTTTGGATATTGCATGTCGGGATAAGATGCACTTGTTGAGGTACTTCCGGCAGGTTTCCGGAGCATCCGCTGCCCAGCTCGAAATAAGTGCTGTATCCGCCGCATCCAGTTTTGCGATGAGTTCATTGTGCTTATCAAGAAGCTCTACCGCAGCTGGACTTCGGACGATTCTGCACAAAAATCACGAACCACTTCTGACTTATCAATAAACGCGGGCTGATAAAGCTAGCCCGCCTAGAATTAAATGCCCCATCCCACCTTCTTGTAATAAGAATAAATAATAATAAAGTACAATCTTTCAAAGTTATGGTGACATCGCATAAGTAGAAGTTTCGGGTGGTTGTCACGTTGGTAGTACTTGCGTGTGGAGGGTAAAGCTCCTTCTCGATTGGTGATCTGTGTATATGGGAGGGGGAAAGCCGTGTGCTGCCAACTTAAAAACGACTGTAGGTTTTGAATGGTCGTACGTACGGGTGATTGACTGTCCGAAAGCAGTTGGCAGGCGTGACGATGCGGTGACGCAATATACCGGACCAGCGGAGGGCTCCGGCCACGGGAGGAAGGCTGCCAGGTGGGGGAGTATTGTTCTCAACCACCGCCTTGTAAAAAACAAAACATTAAAGACCACTCACGAAAAAACAAAAAGAAAACGACGATTTTGTTACCTCTGAGGCGGCAAACTCTCTTGCAATCATGTCTAAAAGTATATCGTACTTTCCAGAGAATTCTTTCTTGACAAGAGGCCTTTCAAGAAGCGAACCCACCACGTTCAATAGCTGAAACAACACACAGAAAATCTGGATGCGGAATCCGAGACAATATCTAGGAGAGCGAAAAACACAAACCTTAAAAACACTCTCCAACGTGTGGCAATCATCGAAAGCTTGGCACAGAATTGCTGCTAGTCGACGATCCAAATCGTCAACTGCGTTTCGGAAGGTTTCCAAGTCAACCACGAAAGCCTTGTCCTCAGGATCCAGGACGTCGTAACTTCGAGATGCGAACCGCGAAAAGTAGTCCGTGAAATTATTTTCTATGGCGGAAACTCGTGCGGAGAGTCGACGTCCGCGCGGACCTCCCAACTCCACTTTTTCCAGTTTTGCAAAATCGAGGACGGAATTAAAAAGCCACTGAAAATGAACTCCGTTTTATTAGAATTTTTATACTCATTGTCAGTTCAGCCAAAGGTCTCGATTCGGGTCCACGAAGCTGCCGAGTTGACCATTTTAGGCAGCCAATCAGCGACAGAATTGAGTCCCGGAGAAAGCCGAACGACTACTGATCGGCTGATTTTGGCGCCCAACTCGGTGGCCCGGTCGACCCGAATTGAGACCTTAAGCTGCATTTAGTATACCTCTTATTCTCTACGTTGAGTTACCGAGCACAGCAACAGTGAATCATGTCACAGTGCATTTAATCTACGCAGATTAATGTTGTTCATCATCATTACAATGAAAGTTAGCGCCAGGGTAGAACACAAAAGATATTGCAACCTTTAAAAATAACTGTAGCTGAGAAATAGTTTTCAACAGTCTTCCTTACTTGAATTGCGTGCAGTCTCTCTTGAAACGCAGTCATTCTGGAGAACACTAAGTCCGGATGAAAAGTCCAAAGTGTAGGCTCAGTGTCTTTGAAAAACGTTCCGATTTTCGATCGGTAGTCGTCAAAAATGGCTCTGTAGAGACAGTTGTATTCTTAGCTGGTATTTCGTACAGTCTGTTGGTTGCAATTGTCAATACAACAAACCTGAAGTCTTTAAGAGTGTTCAATGTTAGCGAAATCCGTTGCTTTGCCTCGTCCACGTCAGTCTGAAATATCGACGCTGGATCCAAATACCGCTTCGCCTAAATATAAACGATGAGTAAGTCAATTTGATTTTCGGAAGTTGGCGAACGTGTTTACAAACCTGATGAATGATGAGGTTGACGATCTGCTTGAGCAGTACCACCAACCTTGCGGACGTCCTGTAGTGTCTCGAATGCACCCACATCAGAGCCACGGTATGCATTAGAGGCACTAGTAACGGTTGGGCTTCACTGAAATCCGTTTCCTCAAGTGCGCTCAAATGCCTCTGCAGGGGTTTTAAATACAGTACAACATCTCGTGCCTCGGTCAGTGCTGCCAACATAGATGCCTTTTCGTAATACCACAACCTTTCCCAGTTTCGTGATAAAAATATCGGTGGTGCTTTGTTTTTTGAAGTACAAGGAGGCTGAAGACTTGGTTTAATGGTTGTATTAATTTCCGAATGTGAAATCTTTAAAGATAAATATCTCTTGAGACACTAACAATATACTGTAGACATTCGCCCAGTAATATCATTGTATCCAAGATCTAGCAATTTGCTGCTGAACATAGCTGTGTCTGAAGCCATTTAGTTTTTCTTTGAAATTTAGATTTTCGTGATCGAAAATCTGTCCTTTGTAAGTTTACCCTTTACCGCCCAGCGATGCCGTCCGGCAACATAAAAAAAATATTTTTGGGGATCTTTTCAGTTCAGCATTGTTTTTATTAAAAAAATATCACCCCTCTGGAAACCCTAAATTTTATAATTTAGGCATTTTAAAAAGCTTAAAATTGCGTATTTTTGTGAAAAAAAATCCTTTCAATTTCTCTTACGCTAAATTTCACTCCAAATACTTTGGGCTGTAAAGGGTTAAAAGTAGGAGTGGTGTAAGGCTTACCTGACACGACATTTTTAAAGAGGGACTTGAAACATGGAAGATAAGCGCTGTCCGTGCGCTCAAGGATCACCGCCATTTTTCGAGTTCGCTCCTCACGAAGTTGGTCGTAGATGTATTGAAGATTTCGTAAACGATTGCTCCAAAAACGTATCTCTGCAAAAAAAAAAGGAAATGCAATGTTTACTCACGTGATGTATACGTAAGTCGAAGTCACTTGATATCAATGCGCATGTCTACTTCGATTGGCTAAAGAGCTCTACTGGAGTTTGGAAATCGAGTAAACCCTAACTCGTGTTGCTTTTGAATCTCTTGCCCTTTTTTTTCCGAATTTGTGTTGGTAGTACTAATGCATTGAAATGCACAGGACTTGCTCTCGGCCAGATCTTTTTCAATGGTATTGCTAACATAAATTTCTCGAAACAAAAATTCTCTAGGTTTGAATACGACATAACTTTTGATATCCACTTTGGGTACACAGGCGTTTAAGTCTCCTCGAAATAAACGAATCGTCGCTTATATCAGTATCACCTTTGTTTAGGTGAGAATTGCTTACGTTAAGTTGGGTAAATTTACGTCTAATAGCGTAACTTTACATGAAAATCAATTTGGTTAGGTCATGGTAGGTTAATTAGGCTAGGTTAAGTTAAATTAAGAGTGGTAAAGTGAGGGTCAGACAGAGGTTGCCATGTCACACATTGTCAGGCTTTTCAAGTACTATTATTCACCTGTTGATGGTATCGGATGGGAACCTCCTTTGAAGGCATCTGCCGAGTTCGCCGACAGGACATCATTGATCTGAGTAGACCACTTAATGACAGTGCCCTCTATCGATGACTTCAACTGAAGATCCACTGTTTCTCCTCCACTGAAGATAAAATAATCAGGTTACCTTCCATCGAATCGGCTTTGCGGAAAGAGAAAGCCCTTTCTAGTCCCACCTTTCCCTCAGGGCTTTTTCCGCCTCGTGGACGCGATCCACTCCTGGAGGAAGTGGCAACACTGTACGGCCCGCCGCTTGGCCTCGAACTTGGTTCACCGTCGACTGCAGCGTGTGGATGTGGCGGGAAACATCTTGTGCTGCCGTATCAGGCCAGCCACGCGAATTCGCGGGACACCCCAATAAAGGCGCTATTACCTATGAAAATTGAGTGTATTGACGGAAAACGGCTATAAAGATATCTCAATACACGAAACGAAGGGCTTCTCAAGAGCTCGCGTAAACCGAAATTGATTCGGCTTTCACAAACAAGACCTGTCTTCAGCTAAGAGCCCCTGCGGTTCAGTGCATAGGCAATGCGAACACACCAATGTCACCCGTGTTGCCTATGTTTTCATTTAGCAGTATTCGGATGTAATAGGCTTGGCGAAGAATACTGTATTCCGCTTAAGATATAGGCTAATATCGTTGAGATCAAAAGTCCGCCTTTTCTTGAAGGCTTTTCCGTGAACAAAGTGTCATGGCTTTTAATATCGCGAATCCAGAAACGCGCAGGTAATTCACCTGTCCTTTGAACTTTGAAGTCTCTTACAATAGGTATTCTAAAGTTATCCTTAAGGTGTCTTACGCTCGCGGGAAAGTCTCCTAAAGAAAACTTACCTCATCTACAAGTGTTGCCAACTGTTCCCTAAACTAAAACGTACCTCATCTACAAGTGTTGCCAACTGCTCCAAAGGCTTTTGAGCCAAATCGCCGAAAATGAGCATATCTGTGGCAGCTGCTTGTTCACGCGGGACGGTGCCTGGTAATCGTTTAACAAAAACAGCTGCTTTGCTCTTAAGTGCGACAGGGAAGCCCAAAGACGGTACCAGCTGAGCGGCAGCCGTCTGGAACAAATAGTTATTTTAGGTTATTTAAACCTAAACCCTCTCCCCCTGACAGATAAATTACCTGCATGACGATCAACAACATGGCTTCGGGTCTTTCGAGGAAATCGAACACGATAGTTCGATAGTCTTCTGTAGCCAGGACTCGCATCCATTTTTCGGGTTTTACTTTCAGGGTTTTCTGTATGAAGGTCCCCAGGACCTCCAGTCGCATATCCGGTACGGGTTCCATCTTGGTTCAATCTGCAGATCACAAAACTGTATTGACGGACTCTTTTGTGCGTTGTTTCAAGTCTGCTTATTGTGATCAAATGACTACTTGCAGTTTTTACGAATTTTTAGATGGTTAGTGTAAGTAGTATGGGTATGTTTAGGTGAGGAACTAGGTAGGGCTAGGTTAGGTAAAGTTAGATGAGGAGTGCGGTTAAATTGGGTTCGGTTAGGCTAAATGGCTGTAGGTTTGATGAGGGCTCAGGTCAGTCTAAGTTGGTCTAAGTTAGATTTATTAGTGAAAAGTCAAAGGGGTTAAGTCAGAGGCTATGTTGGATTAGGTTAAGTTAGGCTAAGTTAAATTAGGCTAGGTGAAGTTAGGCTAAGTTAAATTAGGCTAGGTGAAGTTAGGCTACGTTAGGTTTGGTTAAGTTAGGTTTGGCCGAGTGCGAGGTTCATTTCATCTGGGTTAATTTCAGCTAGGTTAAGTAAAGCCAGGTTAGGGAGGTAGGTAGGTTGGATTAGGTTAGCGCTGTTTTCAGAAACTGGGGAATCTCACTGCGCGAAGCTCTTAATTGCACGTACCATTAATCGAGGGAATTCCTCTGGTTGGGAATATGGAACGATTTTAAAGAAATAAGGTTAAGCTACGGGATGCGCTCTGGGGGCATTTCTTATTCTATGGGGCAAAACGACAGACGCGGCACGACATCGCGTGAGCTGTCGCTTGTCTGTCTTTTCCGTCGACTGCACGCCATATACTAAACATAAAACGCCGCATCGCGAATCGCGGGGAAGAGCAAATCGGAATGTTTGACCCCGACTTCTTCCTGCCCGCAATTATTCGACTGATAATTAGGAGTGCCGTCCGCTAGATGGCGCGCTGAGCAGTTACGGAGAGCACACTAAAGGAATCGGAAACGTAGCTAAATGACCACCGCGCCAATTCCTGCCACAGTCCGTCTAGTGACAAAGACTTCCCCGAGAATTCATTTAATTCTCTGCCTCCCGCTAGATGGCGCTCTTTGCTACCCACGTTACACAATAATTTATGTAATTCATTTAAATTGATTCATAATATCATTTAGTATTTAAGATTTTTATCCACGTGAAACGTCCATTTAAAATGTATTAGGTAGGTTGGTAGGTTGGTGGCCGTGGGTCGAAGTCTCCGAAAATGCGTTCTAGTCCCATATGGAATGAATGTACGTGGGTATAATTTTTTCACCATATAGCGCACGTTACGTTGATATAACACCTGTCTTTTTTTTAATAGTAGATTTTTATAAATTAACTGGGATTTTTTCATTTTTATTCATTATTTATTTATTCAATTGTTAGTCCGGAGGCCTGTTCTTATTGACATTTTGAGTTTAAACGTCTCCTTTTAAATGTCTAATTTTATATTTCAATCGAAAAACTTGAGGCTAAAATTTATAAATTACTAAATAGGAGGATTTTTGGTAGCGAAATTGTGAATATAAAGCGTTAGGAGCAGTTTTTTTTTATATATTTTGAGAACTAGAAACTTTGAAATGAAAAAGTTGATTTTCCCAAAAAGTTTAGCAAGATATTTTAAGTTTTGAACCGAAGTTTTCTGAATCAGAAAGTCAGCTAAATAGCTAGCTAGGAAAATACGTGAGCTCAATAGACTATTTGGGTGAGATTTTTCCTCCTTGAGCTCAGTATATCAGAAAATATAGTGCGTTATAGGTAGTAGCGTTGTAGACGATGTGGCAACTTGTAAATTATGAATTAGGTCTTGAGACAATGCCGCAGTTTTTGATGACGTGACAAAAGGACATTGCGATCCCTGCCATGTATGAAGATGAGTCTTGGGTCGGGGGAAACGCAATGCTTGACGGTCGATTTTACCACAACGCCGTAAACGTCGTGTAAGTGCAGTGAAATACTTAGGCTTCATTGAAGTTATAGGTCACAGCGGTAAAAGCAAATTCCGAGGAATTTAATTTTAAACGCGAGCTTTTCGCATTGTGTGGGAGTTCAACCACCAAATTAGTAGATATCCCCTCTTCAATCTGAAGGTGACGTCCGAAAAATGTCTTTCGCATCAGGTTTTTTTTTACGGTTAAAGAAGCTTTTTTTAAAGTAATAATCAAAAAAGCAGGCTTTGATTCTTATAAATTATCGAAGCTAATTATTATGGGTTAGAGGGACTAATTTTAAGCAGTATGCTCGGCGGAAACCGCTTATCAGCTCAGACGCCTGAATTCAAAAAAAAAGGCGATATTTTTTTTTGGGGGGGGGGGAACCGCAGTACTAGCAGGCTGACGAGAGGTGATATAAGAATTAGAGTGAATCAAGTAGATTCTCATGCTCATAGCCTTTTCATCAAAAAAAATAATTAATTGAGTAATTGATTAATCATTTTTCATGGAATCAGTTCATAGCGACAGCACTAACGATAAAGCACCCATTTCCGACATTTTGTTGAAACTTCCCCTATTTCCACTCGTTGATAAATTTGGCTACGTAGATCATGAAAATACATAAAACAACCACCGTATACCTCGCTAAATGCCTGGAATGGGTTGTTGTTGCTGCAAAACTACTCCGCGGGTTTTTTTTATCGTTCACTTACGAATTGCATTTTTGGGAATATTGTGAGAGTAGCAAACATCTCCACATATTTTTTAAGGAGAAAAAAAAAAGAAAGAAGGAGTTTTGACAAATTAAATTATGATTTTAAAAAAAAGTCTTTTGAGATCCAGCAAATTATAAAAAAATCAATTAAACCACAAACAAAAAAAAACAACAAAAAAACGTGAAGTCCGTTCAATCAACGTTTCGGAGAAAGCGCAGGAGTGCCGCCGAAACGATCGCTAAAAATTAAAAACGCTTTTACTGGCCAATTTTCTCCTTTTAACCCTTTGTTTCTCTACGACGGGAGAAGTTTTAAAGAGATAACCGTCAAAAAGCGTACCTGTGTTGCTATTCCAGGTCGTGCAGTTGTCGCACCTGCGTGTTGGTGTTAGCCGTTTTCCTTTCCATGCGCTACTGAAAGCCGCGCATCGCGGTACGCCTCCCTGCGCATCGAATCCTGCGACAGCAAACTTTTATCGTCTCGAAATGGTGGAGAAGAAAGAAGGGGGCTCCTCCCTTCATCCATCGAAGCTTTATAACTTTAGGCATTAAAATTATATTCGGCTGCTAGAAGTCATTTCGCGAGAATGTCTAATAACTCGTAAAATTAAAGACGAGACGCTAACGGTCAGATGTCGCATCCTAAACCTAACTCAACCAAACCAATCTAACTCAACCGAAGCTAACGTAATCTAACCTAACGGTACCAAACTTGAGATATCAACCGCTGTAAGAGTATACCTATTATGATGGGAACACCTTGTCCGTATCATGGGGGAATAAATGGTTTGAATATTTCTACGTTCTCTTGCATTCTACTTTAGACCTCCAGTCCGTCTTCGAGTTAAACTGTTCTCTGATCAGTGCCTGTGATTTCAGAGATGTTGGAATCGGTTCATCGTCAGTATTTCAGATTATGATATGCACATATATTAAACAATTTATACTCACAACGCCATCGGCTGTTGGAGGAAACCCGTTTAAAAATCCATGATCTCAATTTGCTATTGCTTACGCGCGCTTCGGCGCAGTAGCGTCAGACTTCTGAGAGAGTTCCTCCATTTTAGGATCATTTGAAAACCGCGCGTTTCACGGGCGGAACGTTTACGAAACTCCAGGCAGGCGGTGACGCTTGCTTTTTTCGTTTGTTGACAAGGCAGTGGAAAAATTGCCGGTGTTTTTCGGATTGGTTTGTTTATTTATTTACTTTTGTATTGAGTGTTTGTAATGTGTTTCATTTTGCGAAATGGTGTGACGAAGGATAAAATAATGTGCTAGCCGTGAATCGATATTGTAGCTGTGTTTTTTGGCGTCTTGAAGGTACACTTCAATTCTCAGGTCGTTGGAGTATTGTGTTCGGTATGGTCTAGTTTCTGTTACTAGGATCCATGGTATATTGATAACATTATAGTTATCACAGCGCATTCCGAGTTCAGTTGCACATAATAATAATTAAAAATGTATGCTGCCATGTTTTTGACGAAAGCTCGGTTAGGCCCTTTACCTGGAAGGTTAGAAGCCAAAATTATCAGTTTTCTGTGCTCCAAAGTATATGAGATTTCAGCAAAAGAGTTCTAACGATTTTGAAATATTTTGACTCATTGTGTAATGTCAATAATTGGATATGATGATTGGTGTACTGTTTCAATTTGACAAAAAATGTGCTGAAATTTAGGGCTTCTTTCAGTTGCAAACTTAGAAATGCTACTGATCTATTGACAATAGTCAGACTTGAGGTAAATAAATGTGACGCGGTGAAAATTTCAAGGCAATGTCATGTGAAAAACACGGTTTGAAAATATCGTCTGTTTGAGTTTCAAATATGTCCTTTTTGTTGGTGGCTGAAATGACTAGTACTAACAGTTTAAACAGAAAACTTTAAAGTACAGCACTAAAAATTCAGAACTAGGTACCCCAATGTTTGTGGAATAGACTCACATAAAAAATTCTGACACTGGAATTAAATAAAAATAAAATAAAACAGATAATTTACATGACAGGCAGCTTGAGTTTTTGCATGAAACTGTAAGTCTTCCAGTGAACCCGCAGGTATCCTTTTAAGCTTTTTGAAAGTGCATGTGTACTTCTTGAGCTAATTTAGATATTTTTAATTCTGTTTCCAGATACAGTAAATGATTTATGTGCTGGAGAGGTGTGGGCAGAAATCCTGACAGGACAAACCAGGAAAACTTCTAACCAACAATGAAGAGTGATCTAACCGAGTCTTTTTTCGCCGGTGAGTACAGTGAAATCGACCGATAAAATGAGCTCGGCTTAACGAAGCATGTTTTGAGTTAACTCGTTAAAGCCAAGCTGTAGGTGTATTCCTATGTTTTGTACCTTTTCCTGCTTACAATCGCAACTTAAATGCCAATTAACTTCCTTTTCAAAGTCGATTACAAGTCGCATTCGAAAAATTTAGTTTTTGGAACAGCAATGGCTCCAGTCAGGAACGTCGTTTTAACACACTTTAAAGCCAATACCTGCATTTACGCAGGAGAGTGATGTTTTTGTTCGATTATTTTCCTCAAATTTATTGCGTCTTTTTTTCCATTCCTTTGTATGAGGGTCTCGTGACAGGAAAGTCCCGGATAAATCTTACCTGCTTTTTATCTCCTCAAGGTCTTATTCCTATTTTTCCTTTTCCTATCCGGTTCGAAAGCATGTTCATAGAACATTCGTCCACTTTTATTTTTTTTTCGAGGAAATTTTATTACACCGAATCTAATCCTGAGCACCGATAAAATTTATTTAACGACTCTGTTTGCTATTGTTGTGAAGACGAAAGGTAAAGATAAAGTTATCGCGGAAGTTTTATTTAGAATATGCTGAAAAAAAATGTTTGCAAAACTTACGAAACTTTTGGCGTATTTCACAAAATGATCAAAAATAATCAGTTGACCATAAGTGAATTTAAGATGAAATTATTTAATGTTGCAGAAAATACGATCCCAACTTGTAAGAATATCAGCAAGTGTAGGCAAAACGCAATGCGTGAGCGTTATGTTGGTTACGTTGCGTCCCCGTTTTGCGCCAATATTTCTCTCAGAAGATGAATGAACTGACTGATATTTCCCGAACATGCACGTCTTCGCAGCTGGAGGTATTCCGAATTTATAACTTTTTTTTTTCCAGCCATCTCTATAATTTGAGTAACCTGTAAAATATTTGCGATTAGAAAACAACTCCGTGAAGGCCTACACATTCCCTATTTATAGGAGAGCTAGTGGGTTAACAAGTCCCGCGAGGGCATTTTTCAATTCAGAATCTAATAAACCACACCTGCTTGATCAGAATGAGTTTTATACCTTTATTTGAGAACGACTTTAAGACTAATATTCTACCCAGTGGTTATAATAAAATTAGTTGCTATTAATTGAATCTGTCCCAAGTTATAGTTTATTAAGACTTTTACGTTATAGGTCAGTGTTTTTTCTTTTTTTGTTTTGTTTTGTTTTTTGTTGTTTTTTGGGGGGTTAAGCTGATTTTCTGCTTCAAAAATTCATTCAGAATAAAAAATATCTCGCCAAAAATGTTTGCGAAATTGCCTTTTATTTCTGAGTTTCTGGCTCCCAAAATATTTATAAGAAATTCATGCTCCCGACTCTCCAAATTCATAATTTTTCACTATCAAATATTCTCCTTTTTAGCGAGCCATAAATTCTAGCTATATGATAAGTCAGGTGTATTGAAGCTACCTGTATGTTAAGTTAGGTGTATTGCAGCTTAGGTTAGCTTCTAACGGGAGTGGGCGGTATCGATAGAATGCACATTAGTGCAACCTCCACAAGAGATGCAGACCGATGATGAAAAGTCCGCCAAGGCTGTGGCAATGGGAATGAGGGTTCATGACGAGCGAGGGCAGAATGTGGGAGGAGGAGGCCATGGCATGCCATGGCATGCTGAGGACGCAGACGTCAAAACCAGCCTGCTTGCGGGCTTTAATAATGGGAGGAGGCGGACGGGCGAATAAGGGAGTAGGAACGCTCTGCTATGCCGAGACGCGGTGCAGCAGTCGACACCAAGGAATCTCGCCTCATATTTTGGGCTGCTTCTCGCGTGCTCATCCCACTGACCTGGCTATATCTGGCTGGAAGCTGGCTGGAAGCGGGCTGGAAGCGAGCTGGAAACTGGCTGTGAGTTGTACGCGTGCCGAATCGTTCATCTGACCTTGCTCCACCAGAAATGTGGGCCATTAAGAAGAATTTTAGCTCGGTCCACTTTTAATTCACCCTGCTCAGAAAAAAGCAGACTGAAAGCAAGGTCATGGATGACTTTTTTTTTCAAACGCGGAAGTAATGAAAATGCAAACTGACCTAAGTTAAGCTAGCATCAATTGTTTTTACCAAACGCATAGGTTGACGTCAAGCCCTATCCTTTTGAAGGAGTATCTACTGTTTACGTGAACGGACTAACCAAACCATCCTTACCCAGCTAATAATAGTCAAATCCAGTTTTACCCATATGATTGCCTAGAGCTGACCTAACTTGATCTAACCTTTTGAATAAGCCATGTTTAATCTCATCAACCAATAACCCTTCCTGAACTTTACCTTATACTTATCTTACCGTTCTTGACCTACCGTATTTGAACTCAAAGTCTCTGCAGCCCAATCGGACATAACCTTATTTTTCGTAATTTAACTCAAACCAATTCTAAGCTAAATTAGATTAACATTACGTAACTGACCTTACAGTGACCAACCAAAATTCGTGGAAAAAATCTACTTAAGGAAACATCTTTTCGTTGAAATATTGCCTCCAAATTTGTCTCTGTCCCGCTTAATTAGTCACAATTATCAATTAGACGTCGGAGCAAGCATTGCTCAGCAAGTTTTAGGAACGATTAATGATAAACTGTATTGAAGCCCCGTTAATTGAATCTCGTCTTAATTTTAGTTAATTTAGGCTAGGTTAAGCTAGGTTCCGATGGGAGTAAATGGTACAAAAGACAGCGCTCAAACGAGGTACAGTGAAACCCGAATATAACGCTCTTGAAGGGACCGGCCCGCGAGAGCGTTCTAGGCGGGAAAACGTTATACGCGGGAAATGAGTTTCGGACATAACTAAAAGGGATATTATACCAATAGCGACTTTTAATGATGACGCTCGAACGAAACGATAAAAAATGATTGGGAAAAATGCGTTATGAGAAGTGGAGACAAAGAAATACATAGTATTTTACTGTAAAAGACTTATTTTACTCCTTTATCGTATTACTGACGTAAGTGACAAAAATATATCAAAGGATACTTTCTTTTAAATATAGGTAAGTTACTCATTAACGTCTCTATCGTGAAT
>Ga0058701_10001335_pt1 | contig 17379 bp, 13 predicted proteins | sample AgamicOrMae_FD_97039 | JGI IMG/M metagenome (GOLD analysis project Ga0058701, IMG submission 97039) | Agave microbial communities from Guanajuato, Mexico - Or.Ma.e | ecosystem: Host-associated > Plants > Phyllosphere > Phylloplane/Leaf | place: Guanajuato, Mexico | collected 2012-06-04
CTTGCCGTTCGCTCCCGCGGCCGCTACTGATCTCCCAATAAGTCCACACAATTTCAATCTTAAGAAACGCTCTCTCAGGATTATTTTCAAGCTCTGCATCGACTTCATTTTTTATATTCATCCGTTTTGGTAAACATATTTGTTTTTTTTAAATCACGGCGAATTCGTGCACAAATGACGTAACGCTAAATAGGCCACTTTTTGACCCCCCCCCACCTAAAAATTTTTCCTATGACTTTGGCCTATGGGGCGTACGCAAACGCAAACCCCCTCCCCCCCAAAAAACGTTTTACGACCCCATATCAACTGTTTTTTTTTAACTTTTAACCTAAAATACGTGACTAAATACATATATTCGCAGAATGCTAAAATTGAGTTAATTTAGGTTTGCAATACACTTAGCGTAACCCACTACCGCCAAGCGACGGGTACAGAAAAATTTATGTTAGAGAATCTTTTCAGTTCAGTATTGTCGCAATTAAAAAAAAAATATCACCCCTCTGGAAACCTAAAATTTAATAATTCATGTATTTTCAACGCTTAAAATTGCGTAATTTAAAAGAAAAAAAATCCTTCAAATTTATCTTAAGCTAAATTTCACACCAAATACTTTAGGCTGTTAAGGGTTAAGTTAACCTAATTTCACGGTAAAACTAGCTTAGATTAGCAATATGACTCACTTAGGTAATAACTAAGTTTGCAAAATTAACCGATGGTTGCCATTAACCTTGCGCACGTTAGCTTATCTTTTAAATCATACCTAGGTCGTTAGCCCACGTCCGCAATATACCTAGCTTACGTTAATCTAATGTTGCCGCAAATATCTACCTTGACACAGTTTCCAAAAAAAAAATTGACGTTAAAATACTTTTTAATTCTTTCACAGACTTATCTCGGGAATCCCGTGATGTGATAAATAAATGGGCATCGAGCCAGACCACGTCTCTACCCAAATCAACGCATTTGCCCGGCTGTCAGCTAGCAGGGGATCGAAAAACGCAACCTTTCAACTCGGATATCCTGTTGCGCTCGAAATCGACTACCACAGCGATCATCTCGCTGGCGCTTCGGAACCAAAATCCTTTAAATCTGCGATATATCCAATGACCACTTAAGGTTCCAAGGTTGCAGAGGTCGTTAGGTAAGAGAATTGTGACGTCACTTCGCGCCCACATGGCCGCCACCGCACCGCAGCCGCCATCTTGTTTGCCCAGCTGTTCCCGACTACTCGATAAGATACTTAGCGAGTAATAGCAGATGGATTTTGCACGCTTCCGAGCTTGTCCAGCATTCGCTATGAAATAGCACAAATAGAGAAAGTATCATCTACAGTATTTTGCGGTTTTGACGTCTGGATCTGCTCTGCTTTCTATACCAACGATTTTATTGCACGTATCCCACAAGTCCGTGCAGCATCCGAACTGGAATTCGCGTATTCGCTTAATGACATTTTAATAACTGCTTTCATTTTTTTTATTTTTTTTCCGTTTGAAGAAGATCGTAGAACAAGGATGCGCTGGTTTTGGCGACTGTCCCGTTTTGAGGCTAGTCGGAGGTTTTGCTGCAAGTTCCACAAATTATTTTCACACTGATGCACACGAACAGTTGGAAGCCTCAATTCTTCGAGTCAAGAAAAGCTAAAATACAAGTGACCGATGTGATAAATACAGTAGTTTTTCGATCACTTTTTTTTTAAATTAAAACACAGTCAAGATAATGACTATTCAGATAAGAGGTGAAAATTCGGGTTGATACTTTTGCCCGCAGGCGCACTGCCCGAAAAATCTAGAAGAACAGGACTTCGTTAGGTCTAGTTAGGTTACGTTAGGAACTTAAATCAATATCAAAACTCATTTAGACTTTCCAGACAGTTCGCCTTTGGACAAGAAAATCATGTTCTGTTAAAATTTAACCATTCCAAATTTATTCTCGAGACTTAACAAAAACCTCAGTTTTAACAAAAATAATTCGGTATACGCTATAAAACGAGGCCTACTCCCCCAGAAATGATTTCTGACGTCAAAAAATGCTGTCTTGATTCAGTAACAAAACTTTCTTTTTTTTTGACCCAAGATTTTCTTCTTTTTTTTGCAAGAAAAATTTAAGTGTCACGAAAGAGAAATTTGCGGTAAGAAAAAAATCTTTCGTCGTTAAATCAATAAAACATTTTCGTGGGAAGGAAACATTTCTGAGAGTGAGCCTGTACTGATTCCGTTTACGCTTTCCGTCGTAGTCAGCGAGTTAATCAAATATGACGAGTGCAAGCCGCGATAAAACACGTATTCGGAACGCGGCCAGGCCCTGCGGCAACGAACCCTCCCGCAAGAGTCCCTCCATGAATGAACCAGCAGGCAGCGTGGTCCCACCAGGTGGGAGGACCTCTTCCGGCAGCCGAGGAGCCGGGTCGGCGTCGCGTTGTGGCGCGGCCCAACCCATGAGCGCCCGCGCCCGGGTTCGCGTGGGCCCCCGTCGTAGGCGCCCAACGAGTTGCAGCCCACGCCACGACGTCGTGGTCGCGAATCGCGTCGCTAATATTTCGACGCGGACTCGAACCTGGGACAGGACGGGGACCTTCTGGACGTGGGAAGCGCGTTTCCGGGGGAAAGTGGCGGTCGCTCATTTCGGTGGCTGCGCCGCACCGGTGGGGGGGGGTCAGAGACGGGGCACGTTGGAGGCAAGTGCGGAACGCTACGAAACAGTTTGAGCGTGCTACGGTGCGTGGGACGTGAGAGCTAGTCTATCGGTAGACGGACATTTTAGGTTGATTGCTAGTTGGGGTGCTGATTTCGCTGATTGGAACGCCAGGTGTTATTTATGGCTGGGTAGGAGTGGCGTTTGACTCTCCACCCAAAAACCTTTTTCAGTTTTCCAGTGCATACCACTGCACTTTTAATTTGGGATGCTGGTTCTCACGCCTCTTATGTTCTACCCCTCGTCGGAAAGCCGAGAAAGAGGGTGGGCAAGGCACAGGGGACTATACCTAACCTAAATTGACCTTGTTGATAACGTAAGACTGATATCGCTCGTACTTCTTGGCGGCATGGGAGCATGGAAATGGACTTCTCCATGATGGCAGAAACTGCCGCCGAAGGTAAGAAAATACAGTAAACACGACAGTCGAGCGGAGCTTTAACGAAGCGAGGCGAAAGGCAAGTATACCTTTCTAACCCAAGTAATTCTAACCTAGGCTTTCCTAACCTAGGCAAACCTAATCTAGTTAAACCAAACCTAAGTATACCTAACCTAGGTAAGCCTAACCTGGGTCAACAAACCTAACTTACGTAAACCTAACCTAGGTAAACCCAACCTAGGTAAACCTAACCTAGATAAACCTAACCTAGGTAAACCTAACTTAGGTAAACCTACTGTAAAGAAACCCAAACTGAGGTAAACGGTTTACCCAGATAAACCTGTAAATGTAGGTAACGCTAACCTTGGAGCTAGGCAAACCTGTAAACCTTAGTAAACCTAGCCTAGGTAAACCTCTAACCCTAGGTAAATCTGCGAACCTAACTACGTCATTCTAACGTAACCTAGACACAGTTACTCCTAAGGTAATGGATAATTAAATGGGCTCACAGTAGGTTACAAATAAACTGTCGAAAATGCCATCAATCAAATTTACAAGGAGGCTGCACGCGGGCGACTTCGATTGCTGTAATTGGTTTCTAAAACCAGATCCTGGCTGGACTTTTCGCGAGGAGTACCAAATCTCGTTTAATCCGTGCAAAATATTGTGACAGTGTTCTGTCACCTTTCCAAACATCTGGAATAGCGGACCTTTTATGGCGAGCGCGGATTCGGTTCCGATAGGCTCGGCTGGCTGCGCAAGATTTATCCGACCCACGCGAATAGAAACCACCATTGCTAAGCAACTCCCAGTTCAGTGACCAACGCGATCCCTGTTAACCCAATTTTGTCAGCTCGACTCGAAAATTGATTTTAAATGAGACGACGGACGTACCAGCTGCCGCAACATCCGGACGAATAACTCCACGCCAACTCACCTGCAAAGAGAAAGAGAGAGGAATCAGTGCATGTTTGACAAGGATAGAGAGGTACAGTCAGGCGCAAAATCCCCAACCCCGGGTCAACAGCCTCCGCTGATTTGAGAAGAAATATCCCAGCTGTTTGGGTTGGGAACACAGTAAAAACACCACATCCGTTTGAGGGAATGATATACCTGTTTTGGGTGTGAAACTAAAACGGGGGTAGTGCGTATATTTTCGTTATTTTTCAAGATAGACCTGCGTTCAGCCACATCATTTAAAAGGTCTCGGCGAGAGCTTTTCACTGATGTGGCTGAGCATGGGTCTACCGTGAAAAATAACCAAAACACGTACTACCCCCCGTTTGGTTTCATACCCGAAACAGGTATAGAACTCCCAGAGACGGGTGTTTTCTTTTAACTGTGAAGGTACCGCCAAGAGCATCGATGGCTGACAAGTGATTTTTCTTCCAAATTTATATTATTAACATATTTAGGTAGGGAGGTATCCCCGCGTTTGAGTCAATTTCACTTGTAATTGCCCACAAAAATTCATAAAAAAACAAAGAAAAAAAGCTTTTCAGCCATTTATGCCCTTGTCCAGCCTTTTATTATTTTTGTTCATAGGCCTATCATTTCTATTGCCGTGTTCATGCAGTGTTTTTTTTTGTTTTTTTTTCTTCTCCTTGTTTCATTCATGTATTTCTTCATTGATTTCTTCAATGAAATTTTCACTGAGTTCTTCGTTATCTAAGTAATGATATAACTAATTATTTGTTGGTTTCCACGATAGATATAAAAACCACATTACATAGGAAAATCACGCGATATTTTGATAGTTTATATTTGAGTCGAAATCCGTAATTCGATAGGGGAAAAAATAAACACTGAAACTTAATCAGTTTCTGAAAACAAGACGCGTTAAAAAAAGAAAAAAAAATTTAATTTAAAGGTTATGTCCGAGAAAACCTTAAGACATATAACGTCTGCTTTTCGAGTCATAAAAGACGTCACTCCAGAGCAAGATTCCGCGGCGGATTCCTGGGAGACGAAAAGCGCGTCTGACGCATCGCTTGGCCCTCGCGCTTCTGGGAACAGAGCGCGCAAGGCGCGCGTTTTGCCTTTGGCAAACTTCAAAAAAGGCGCGGGAAGCGCTGGTCTACGCCCTAAATTCAAGGGCGGCGTTCAACAGCTGTAAACAGAGAATCATCGGAGAAAAGGAACGGGATCAAGTTGCGATCTCTCACAGGACTTAATTAGCGCGAAGTGGCGCGGTGTGGCGGAGTGTGGCGGAGTGTGGCGCGGTGTGGCGCGGTGTGGCGCTGCCGGAGCGGCGCAGCGTATGATGCGCCATGACGGAGGGACTTCCTAACATCCTCCGACGCCAACGTGACTAACCCGTTCCAACTCACGGAACACTGAATAAATAAGCATTTACCTCATAAACAAGACCAAGCTTCAACACTTTTTGGAGGCGGGTGGCCCACGTGTACAGTCGAGGTCAAAAGCCGCATGGAATTCGCATCTGGTCATTTTTTTTAAAAATTGTGTTGGTATTGCCAACGGATTTACATATGTAGGACCTAGCACACGGTTAGGTCTACTTGATGTTATTGCCAACATAAATTTCTTGAAACTACAAGTCCCTTGCTTCGAATGTGACACGATTTTGGATCTCGACAGACGAGATCAAAAGCAGTCGTCGTGTCGAATTCGGATCAGGTGAATTTTTGTTTTTCGAACTTTCTGTTGGTATTATACCAATGCATTTATTTTTTATCAGCTGAGCGCAAATTATTCTTAAGATTAGTAAGCTCATACAATTAGGTAGCGCCTTTTGCAAAGTCTATTTATTATATACCCTCGATGTCCAGAAATGTGCAATGAATTAAATTCCATGACTTTTCTTTGATTTTTCAGGTCTGAATTAATTTTTTTTACCTGAATAGACTTTAATGAAACACAAAAACAATGCATATGACAATATTTTTTAATTAAACACGCGTACATTTTTTTATTGCTTGTTTTGATTAATTCATTAATTTTTCTCTGAAAAATTCCAGAATTTGTATCCAAACTCCCTGATTTTCTCCTGATATTTTCCAGAAAGAGAAATTCACTGACTTTTCCCTGATTCCTTGATTTTCCCTGGTCGCTTAGACACCCTGTATACCGCCGGAAAATAAATTTAAAAAAAACTTTTCGTGCATATGACACGTTCTAGCACCCTTCCGCAGCTTGTGTTGGCTGCTCCACAAACCAAGAGCAAGTCTAGGTACTCCTCGCCCCCAATTCAATTTAATTTCTTGGGGGAAAAGTTCGCGGGGCGATTGAAAAGCGCACTGCCGCGCAGTCTGCGCAAATCTCTTTTATCTTGAATAGGTCAACAATGTATCCAATTCGGCGCAACTATGAGGGGGATTTTTATCTGTCCTTGAAGCAAAAGTGTGGTCAGTGTCGGAAGGGGAGTTCGGATGGGCGGGAAAAGGCGCAGAGGGCGCTGCCATAGGCGCAGAGGGCGCTGCCACAGGCGCAGAGGGCGCTGCCACAGGCGCTGAGCCTGCGCCTTTCACGGAAATGTCAAATAAAATGCCAAGCAGCAAGAGGCGAGCGAGCAAGCGTAGGTGCCCGCCATTCATGTTTGTTTACTACAACTCGCGTATCAGTAGAACGCCCCACGATAATAAGATAGCACCTTGTACAAATGTTACTCTTGATAAATCAAGGACGAAAATCCCGTGTCTTTTCACGTCTTTAAGACCGCTTTCCACACTGCTAATTCCAGAGGCGAAATTGTCCACCTCTAGTGTATCTCCCGTCGTAAAGCCGAATGGAGCGAGGCACAAAGCACGTGATTTCACCTAACCTGACGGTCGCCAAGCCTGATGCTGCTTACTTCTCGGCGGTAGTTACTATACTAAACAGCAGCATTTTGGCGGCAGCCGAATGAAGCGGTAGCGAGGCACAAGGCACTTGACCTAAGGTCGGTTAACCTAAGGTCGGTGAACCTAAGGTTAACCTAATCTTGGATAGCGAGTCAATGCGGCTACGTCGGGAATGCTCTAGGTGTAATTTAAACTTCACCCATGGCAGGACACAACATGGAAAAAAAGGGTTTCAAACTTACACTGCACTCTCCGAATAAGCATACTCTAAATTTGAATCAGTGAGACTATGAGATTCAGTGAATTTTAATTGAATCTCAGAGACACTCACTGATTCGAATTTAGAGTGAAATCCTTATGTGTATGAAATTTTTTGCTCGTCGTTAACCCGACGTTAAAACCATATTTAGTTAGGAAAACCCACAGAGATTTGTTGCTTCGCCGTTTTTCCGATCTAGTGATATCTAGACCAATATCTTGCAACAGGTTTTGATTTATTCCGGAGCATACCACTAAAAAGATGAGCTTACTCATCGTCTCGAGTGAAACTTACTCGTCTCCGAGTGAAAAAGATACTCGTCTCCGGATAACTCGTCCTTTTAAGAAGCTGATGAATGTTGAGACGGACGCAACATGAACTCTTGACTCCGAGCGTGGGAAACTACTGGGGCACGCCGCCTAATCTTAAGAAGAACAAAAAGACGGACTGTTAAAATTTAAAGGAAGGCGGTTTAATTCCGCTAAGGTAACCACTTTACCAAAAATGTAATCGTGGTCAAAACTAATGTCACTACTGTCGAACTTCTGAGAGTGACTAGCAGACTTCCCAAATTATACTATTCAGATTCGTAGTTGTCTCGTATTCCTTAGGACGTCTCGAGAACTTAATGTTGGCAATTTTGAACTGACAGTCCGAGCGCGGAGGCCCAGCGTTTTCTTTCTTTCTTTCTTTCTTTCTTTCTTTCTTTTTCAATATCGTAATACCAACACAAATTTCAAAAAATAATACTCACTAGATTCCAATGTTACACGACTTATGATCTCAACTGTACAGCACACTTCAGCATATGGGTCAGAGGTTCACGGCGGGGATTTTCGAAAATGTAGATCAGCCCATTCTCAAGTGTTCCGATCGGCGAGATGGCCGGCATTTTTCAGCGATCACCAATCTTTCAGCAGGTGTTCGCTGAAACGGTCAAGTCGCCTGGAGGAGCGCCAAATTTAAAATTAGCCGCGCAAACAAATCCCGCGAGTCTAGACGCTTTTGCTAGTCTACAGTAGCTCACAGAAACTTGATGGAAACCTCGAGACACGTATCGCAGCGGTTCTGACAAAGAGGGGAGAGGCTTGACATTCACATCTAATCGCCTCAATTTTCACAGACTGGGGGCTGTTTTTTGGCCTTTGCTCAAAAAGTGAAAAGAAATCCCCTTCAAGATACTGTAAATTTGAAAGGTTGACTTCCACCTCGCGTGTTCCACCTCGAAGCCGCGCGGCGCGATCGCGGAATGAGGATCAAGGGACGTAACCTAACCAATACCGACGGCCGAAAAACGAGAGCTGAGTGGCATCAATTAAAGGCAATAGCTGAAAGAAGCGAGAACGGTTGTCTTACGTTGTCATGGAAGGTTTTGAACAAGGATGGATTACCGGGTGGATTATCCAACCAAGTACACTAATTGAAAGTATGAGTGTGAGTGTATGCAACTACGCTTTATTAAGCACGAATACAACATCTTTATGACGTAATATCAATGCAAAAAGTGCATGCACCTGTTCATGCATTGCAATCAGCATCGTCAGGTGCATCTTGCATTTCTCCTCACGACGGTAATTTACAAGTGGCCACAGAAAGCCTGCCATGACAGCGAGCAACTTTGTTTATGCAACATTCCATGTCATCACCCAGGATAGCTGAATTCGAGGACTCATAACAGAACACAGCATAGTTTCGCAGAAGCACGTAACTAGGCCTACGTACTCTACTGTAAATCTAAAACGGGTATTTGGAAACTGTCTTTGAAGTCTCAGTTAAAGGTAAGCCTGGGTCAACTAAGGTTAGCCTGGGTCGAGTTAGGTTAGCCTGGGTCACGTTAGGTTAACCTGAGTCATATTAGGTTAGCCTGGGTCAAGTTTGGTTAGTGTGTGACAAGTTAGATAAGCCTGGGTCACTTTAGGTTAACCTGCAACAAGTAAAAGCCTAGGTCACGTTAGGTTAGCCTGGGTCAAGTTAGGTTAACCTGAGTAGAGTTAGGCTGTCGCGTACCTTGTGCCTCGCCCCGCTCTGCTCGTTGACAAGGGCTCTAACACCAGAAGTAGAAGATACGATCTTTAAAATTTACAGTGGCAGCAATTCAAATTCGGCGCGCGCGGGAGTACGTGTGCAGAGTCCGTATAACAGCAGCCCGCGGCAAAGGCCACGCCACAGCCTGCTGGACATTTAATTTTCCCGGAATGGCGTGCCGCTGCGCGGCGCGGCGGTGCGTCGTCTGCTACCACGCGACGACACTCATCTGTTTTGACCTTGCCACGCCTCTTAAAATGAGAGGCCCGCGATGATGCGCAAGCTGTTAACCTCAGACTTTTAAGCTGGACACACAGCAATAATGATATTTTGGCATGAATAGCAAAATTTTGCTAGCACACGGAACCTCCCGCGAAGCTCATATTGTCACGTCCAAGGACTCTGACCGCGAGTTTGTCAACGCCCTCATATTTTATCAAAACGGACGCCTTAATTTGCGACATACTAGTCACACTTTCACGGAGAGAAAGGCTTGGTTGAAGAAACCAGTATTGGTTAACGTGAACTCAAATTTTCCGGTTGTAGCAACGAAATATTTGGTTGTGACAATCGGTTGCCACAACCGTAGGGTTGAGTACAGTGGGCCACATTAGTCATGACATGACCCCTAAAAATACATGGAAAAAGTGGTCATGACTTTTGTAGCCCATTGTACAAACCCATTGTTGATCCAACCAAGCCCTTGTCTCCGTATTAACGATTAACTTTGCAGTTATTTTTTCTTCTTCTTTGGCGTTTCTAGGTTTAAGCTAGTTTACGATATTGCGACCCAGGCTATGTCAAGTCTACAAAAAACTTAAACTAATTTAAGTTATGTCTGTAAATAAACACCTAGGCTCACTTAGGACTAGTTTAGGTTAGGATTTATTTTTAAGTTTGACCTAGTTATTCTTTATACTAGCAATATGTTATCAAATACGCAGGACAAGATTTGTAAAAGTATCGTTTTTATGTTTAATCATTATTATTCATATCTTTTGATTATTTTGGCACACATCTTTTGAATATGAATCATACTCTACCGAATGGATTTTATTTCATTTGGTTCACGCGCAACAAGATGTCCTGATCTGCATAAGATTTGCGTGAAGATTACGGACAATGGGGAGGACTTTTGGAACAACAATTACGCAATCCGCAATGTCAATGTCATAATGCACATGACTCATAAAAAAACAATCAGGATTAGTAAATAATCCGCTTTCGAAAATATCAGCCTCTAAACGAAATTGCAACTAACCGTAACGACGTCAATTTCTGAAATGTGTTACCCACGGCAAAACCGATAATTTTGCCATTTTTAGCACGCGAATCGCGCGTCCTCGGGGCGCTAAATTAAGTAGGAATGTTCGTAATAAGATAAACGTAACTCTTGTTTACACAGACCGCACACAAAATCCCTATTCAGTACCACATTCCGAAATTCAAAAATTACCTCCGGCCAAAATATTTGCGAAAGGCCGGACAAACTGCCCCACGCTGAGGATTTGGATATGTCTCTCGCTACAATGTCCATTTTCTCTCGTCCCTGCATCGCAAAAGCCTAAGATAATATCTGCCTTAATTTCACGGGTCTCGATATAACGTCCGTTTCGCTCGGTCCAAGGGGTCGCACTTACGACACTTCACAAAAAAGGTCGAATTTCGGTGCATCCAATAGCTATATATCAATATCACATACGAGGATAAGTCATGAGCTCTGCTTTATGATATGTTATTTGATATCTGTTCCTCAAAAGCTTGCGAAAACACATTTTACTATCGAACCCAAAACAGGGGCACGACTGTCACGGAGATCGTACGGTCTCCGTGTTTTAAAATTATGATTAAAATATTTTTTAATAGAAAGATAACAGTCGCTCCGCGAATTCCATGGTCATCGAATTGTGCCTTGGCGCGGTGATCTCTGGCAACTACGACGGGTGGACCTATTAGTTAACACCCTAATTAGCACTAAATCTAGTCTTCCAGCATAGAAAAGTCGGTGTAGATTACTAATTCCACGGTTGAGAGACTTTCCGGCATCGGGTTACGTTATTCGGGTATCTCCGCTGGGCCTATTCTTCGCCGTGCGGACTCCCCATAGTGAAATGCGTACCGTTCTGTTGATGGCATAATGGAGTAGAGTGAACAGGATCATCGAGGAGGTACTGAACTCCCCCCCTTCCCCCCTCCCCCTGCGAAAACAGCTGCCGACGGAGTCGGACAATATGTACAGTGCAAGTTAAGTGCATGGCTGTGGTGCTCGGGATTGAGTTTCGCACTGTTATGTACGCTATGACGATTTCCCTTCGGAAAACAAAGGCCACTGTAAAAGTAGGTGTCGCTTAAGTATTTACTCAAAACTAATTATCAATAAAGGAGCGTTTAAATGAAGTGCAATTAGAGGGGTTTGCATTTTCTATTTTTTTGCGGAACTATTACACATGAAAGAAAATGCGGCATAAAGCCTTTTTAAAACTTTCTATCCAAAACAGGAATGCGACAAAAAGTCCTATTTTGATTTAAGTAAATCAACAAAAAAATACTTGGACCACTACGAGAGTATCATTTATAACAAATGATATTCTCGAAAAGAAATACCTCAAATACACACAGTGAAAACTAACCTCTGGTTTAGGTATTAAGGTAAAACAGGGGAAGAGCGTTATTTGGTTATTTTTAAAGATACTTTAATGAATAACCATATCAATGGAGAGCTCTCGACGAGAATTTTTCATTGATATGGTTGTTGATAAGTTTATCTTCCAAAATACCCGAAGTCCGCTCTCCCCCAGTTCCACCATTATGCCCTAAACAGGTGTGGGCCTCTTTACAACAGAGGTTATTTGTTACGATGCACATTGTGATCCAAATTTGAAGTTATTAGAATTTATTTCGTAAATGCATTATTTTATGCAAAGAAGTAGTACATAAAAAGGCCAAAATTAGGCTCGAAATTAAGCGAGGACGATCGTATCTATCAATGGCCCGCCATGTAATGCGAAAGCAACACAGCGGCCCAACGCAATCCGGATTGCCTGGGGGATGAGTCACACGTTGACGCCCTCCACTGCACCCCAACAGAATCCTGGTCGGCAAAATCCTCTCCTCCGGGTGACTCACGGAACTTCCGGTGAAGAGCCACTTGAAATCGAGAGTAATGTCGTCTGCCCGAACCGTTTCCGGTCATTCATCTGGACATCCAACCGGACTCCTACTCTGACTGTCCCCAAATGCATTTCGCTGGGCTAACAATGTGAGCAGCGCAACGACGCCAAAATATATAGCTGTCTTTAATAATTCACCGCAGAGCGGGATTGGCAGGTCTAATTGGGGTAGAGTATGCCTCTAGCTCTGATAAATAATAACTCCTGTTTGGGGAACACCTGTACTTACCCATCTTGGGGTGAAGGTAAAATGAAACCATGACGTATTTTCAATAGTATTCGAAATAAGCCCAACAGTCAAATCAATGGAAAGGGCTTGGCGCGAGCTTTCCAAGATGACCCTATCTCGAAAAATAGGGAAAATACGGCATGGTCTCATTTTATCCCAAAATGGGTATAGGTGTTCCCAAAACAGGCATTTTTTTACCAAGTCTGTAACACCCTCAGTCAATTTTGCAAACTCTGTAAAAACAACTTGTTCATGACAAAAGAATGAGAATAAAATGAAACTTATGCCGTTTTAAAAGGACAAACTTTAAACCACAAACTTAATTACCAAAATAAATTATCTTAAAAAAATATTTTGATAAAAGAATAAAATACATTAGTTTAAGAAAAACTACGCAGGGAGCTGTTTTCAATCCGTTCAGGCATGTAACTATTCGATATGTAATAGAACGATTTATGCCATGATGAGTTACGAATATTTTTCAAGCCAAATATAACGACGTTAACTTGAAAGTTTTTTTTTAATGCCTTTTTCCTCCTTTTTTTACAAATAAAATGACTGTGATTTTGCTAAAAATTCCTGCAAATATTGTTTCAGGACTTTTGGTGAGAAGAAACTGATTCACGCTCAATATATTTCAGGTGATATGGTGTGAAATTCTTGCAATGTGAACGCCCTGGTAACACTAATAGATAAGAATACGTGTCAAGTAGACGCGCTGATTCTTTGCTATGATTCGTCGACACTGATTACGGTTATTTATAAATATGAGTCTTCAACCTGCACCCACTATGCTGATGCTTGTCACAAGGATGATATAATCACCGTGCTATTACGGAAACAGAGGAAATAACTACTACACATTAAAGGCAAAATTTTCCACCTCTTCAGTCATTATGCCGTGGAGAGCAAGGCACAAGACACGCAACAAATTTTTGGTTAAGCACATACACTGGGGCAGTCTGACACAGCTCATTTCAAGGTGGCAGTTTCTGCTGCCGGAAAATAAGCGGCATTAGGCTTGACGAGCGCCGAGCGGAAACATAGAGATAGACGGGGAATAAGGCACATGGCTAATCCTAACCTTATCGTTTGTGTGTTGCGATGTGATTTATAATAATAAAGGATAAGGTAGGGCAGATAAGACAGAAAATTCACTTTTAAATGTAGGTGCATGGTTAGGAATGGAAACATCGTATGCCTTAGTTAGCGTTCACAGCACAAACAAAACCCCCGTTTTGGGGAACGCTACACCTGTTTTGGGTGAGAAACCAACGGAGCTTGTACTTGCAGTCTCAAAAGTATTGGTCGCTCCAATTATTTCAAATCTCCATAACTTTGAAGCGATCAATACTTTTGAGACTAATAGTACGTACTTTGGTATTTTTTCAAGAAAGACCTACGTTCAGCCACATCGATGGAAAGCTCTCGCCGAGACCTTTTGAATTATATGGCTGAACATAGGTCTATCTAGAAAATTACCAAAGTACCTACACTCCCCTTATGGTTTTACACCCAAAACAGCTAATGCTAAAGCATTCCCCAAAATGGCGATTTAGTTTTTACTGTAATTGACCCACGCTTTTCCCAGATTTCACGCTGGAAACGAATGCCTATCTTTTATCCCCTACCTAAAAAAATTAATTTTTAAAAAATCGTAAAACATAATATTTTATAGTTCCTCTTCTGTTAAAAACAAAAATAAGCAATAAAGTGGTAACTCACTGAGAAACTCTCATTTCGTATCGCAAACGCGGCAAGGACTCCTTACCTGAAATCAACAGAAAATAAAACATAGATATAAGAACTTAAATCCCAGCATTGGACGGCGCATTCCACGATTTTCCGATGAGATATGGCGCCAGGGAGGAGAGGGGGGACCCCTCGTGGGGGGGGGATACGTCCATGCGTACTTCCTGTGAGCCAGTTGGCGTGCACATCACGATGTGGGGGGGGGCTCCTTAAAAAGTTCCCGTGTCCCCGTAGCACATTTTGTAACGATGTCACGTCGGCCCCAACTAACCAAAATGACCTCGTCGACAAAAATTTACGTTCATTTTGGGAATGCTACACGAAGTCAGCCTTTCTAAATTCTAAACGTTGCACTTCCTGTTTCTTGTGTTACCGTTTGTCGACGAGGTACGCTGAGCGGCTGCGTAGCGAGGCACGTGGCACCTATTCTTCGAGTTTTAACATATCGTCCATTTACACAATAAGTTTGAACCAGTTGTTGAACACAAGATGTGAAATATGCTTTAAAACGGGGTAAAAAAAATAGAGCCGATAATAATTTGATATACAATCATTTCTGATACCAGCTTGCGTATTAAAAAATAAGACTTAGAAGCACACAAATCGAGAGGATGAGGAACACTTGTTCACACATACAAGTGCAGCTTGGAGTAGTACAAACTTACTACTCCATGAGTGCAGTATAATAGATGAGTTCCGTATGTGGTGCGCTCTTCGCAGGAAATAATGTCTGGCATCAACAGCATTAAGACATATGAATCTCCGCACTGCGCTAACAGCAATTGCGGTAAGAGAGCAAGGAAATGATTAATGCGGAATGTTTTCGAAGTATGATAATATTTTCTAAGTTGAATAATGTGCATGATCATTAGATTTTTGTATTCTTGAATCATAGCTAAGTACATCTTCGAAGTAAGAAAATCGAGCTTCAAAGTTGGCGGAAAAAAAATGGTTTGGCTTATCTCTGTTCTCATACTTTTCCATTACAGCAGGAATGGTTTCTTTGCAAAGACAAGTAAAGTTGTAGCGAAAAAACAGGAAAAACAATAAAAGGAATCAGGGATATATTGGCCGCTAGTTATGTTGACAAAGCTAAACCATCCTTCATATTGTTCGCGATTTTCTGTTAAAAATCACGAAAGTTTACAAGAAATAGCCGACCAACGCTATAATAGGTCATTTTATACTTTCCTTAACTTGCACCATTTTTTTTTGTCTGTCCTTAATTAATATTATAGTTAAAATGAGCCAACTAATTGTTTAGTTACAGCAAAAAAAACGCTGTTAGGTTAAGATTAAAAGGGGGTCGCACTGACATTAAGTCTTTTCTTGGAGAGAAAAACAAATGGCTTGTTTTATTCAAACACGGTTGTTTCGGTATATTTATTTTCAAGTATTCATTACTAGCTGTCCCAAATAATGTTGCTATAAAAAATCCTTTTTCCCATGAAAGTGTTCTCCGTGCCTAAACACCGGCTGGTTCAATCTTCGTCTCCTTTCCACACGAAATGCATTGTTAATGTGCAGTAAACATTTTACATTGAAGCATTTTAATTGGGTGGCTTTCCCTTTGAAAAACTCTAATACTTTAACTTTTGTGAAAAAAAATTGAATAATTGACTAACAAGTAAGTAAAAAATTCCTATATCTGTTCATCACTATGGTTTAACGCCTAAAAACAGAGACGTAACATTTTTACGTCAACTAAAACGCATTTAGCACCCAAACCTAAATCGTCAAAGCTGTGAAAGGGGAAATGTTGAACTCATTCAAGAAGCCTATTTCTCCCCAGTTATAGCGTCTAACTTAATGGGTAATCTTCAAGTCAGACTGATCTTAATGAGATCGAAGCACAAATAAGACTGCGAAGACTTAGTCGGTCTTCCTTACAAAGGACGCGAGATTTTGATTTATTTGTTGCATCTCGCTTCACTGCGTCTGTCAACGCTTCCTACAACTCAATTACCCTAAGGCAACTTCTTCGGAAAAAAAAATGGACCTCTTAAGAGGAAATGTTGAGTTAGCACCTTTTAGGCTCGAAACGAGGCCTAATTATTTTGATACGTTTTGAAGGCCAGCCCATTATTATCCTCTTGACAAACGGTTTTCGTGAAAGAATCTCTGTACGACCATTTGTCTAAAAAACGAATTAAATGCGACAAGGCAGCGCTTTTTTTCATAAAAAGGAATAATATTTATTGAAAATTTTATTGAATTATTGAAAATAGTATTCATAAACAGTAAAACTTCACGAATTGTTGGCGTTCGCATTTACATTTCGAAAGCGAAGGACTGTTCTTAAGGCATTTGTGTTTTGCTCACCCAACTTTTTGAGACCTCACAGGCCGTCGAGATAAAATGACGATCCGGTTCTTCGAGAATCATAAAGAAAAGCAAGGACACAGTTTCATAAACGAAGTGACTATTCACACGCTGTCTTATAATGTATTAGGTTCGTTTCTGTGCGTTCAAGTCCACCTCCCATTTAAAATCTATCAGGTTGGTTTCCGTGCGTTAAAGAAAGTCTTCCCTATATTAACATAGCCGTGCGAGAAGAACTGACCAAAACTAAACGTATTTGTCCGCTATTGCTTTCTTTGAGCTGTGAAAGATGTCACTATTAGTTGTGAAATCAAAATTTTGGAGCTAGACTCTGATTCGGCTATTTTCGGCTACTTCAAAAAGAAGGACCTTTTCATATAAGAGGCCTCAGATATCCAACGCATATCAAAACAACGCACTAATTGAAAGTAAATGAGCGAAATTCGCAGAAAACTTGTGTTACTAGATCGATATCCTCCAACAAATCTTTGTACAAATTCACTTTCTGATTATCTTTAGACGCACGATATCTTTTGATGAAACGACCTCACAAATCCAAAAGCTAACACAGGGAAACCTGACCGCGGTTATTCAGAAATGAAAATAGAAAGACGGTAGCTTACACTCAAAAAAGTGTTTACTGATGCCAAGACCATAGTTAGTCTTGACTGTTTTAGTCTATCTGTAAGACAAAAAACTCTAACGGCAAGCCAAGCATAGTCTAGTCACGAGTACATTTTTGTCTAAAC
>Ga0058701_10001336_pt1 | contig 17368 bp, 12 predicted proteins | sample AgamicOrMae_FD_97039 | JGI IMG/M metagenome (GOLD analysis project Ga0058701, IMG submission 97039) | Agave microbial communities from Guanajuato, Mexico - Or.Ma.e | ecosystem: Host-associated > Plants > Phyllosphere > Phylloplane/Leaf | place: Guanajuato, Mexico | collected 2012-06-04
ATCGCGCTCTTTCTTGTTGCCATGGTGCGTGCAGGCACAGTGTTGTACAGTAGTTCATAGACTAATATATTGAAGGGTTCTGATATCGACTATTTGGCTTATTCTTACTCTACTCCTACAACAATATTAAAAAAATGAAAACAATGAACCTATTAATCAAACTTTTATACATTAAGGAAAGCCATCTGCTCTTGAAATGAAGGCGTACCTGCGTGGTGAAGACTCTTCACCGAAAAAAAAAACATTCTAAGGAACATGATATAGGAATTTTTAAAATATATTATTCTGTTCTACCTCACTGACAAGGATATCAAGAAGAAACATCTACACAGTAAAATATCTTGATCCACGAAAGTGCGACTTCACACTGGGACTTCTAAACATAGTTGCATTCTTCAGTGAGTCAAAGTAGCACCATCCTGATTTATTGTTTTCGCCGCATTCGGAAAATGTCTGCAGATACCTGAGAAGAATCTCACAGAGCGATCACATTGGTTTTATTTTTCATGTTGTCAGTTCGCTTTCTTGGAATCTCAAACCCCAAGACCGTGGGCGCAAAATCCTTGCATTGATATAAATATTTACACGCCCGATTAGTATTTGAGTCTTTTGACGCCGTTATGAAGTGTTTAACCTACATCTCAGGCAAACTTTCTCTTTTAAATCCAAAATCAAAACGGAACTTGTTCTTACATTCAGTTAATTTCCCAAGTCTCTTCGTAATCACCTTCGTAGGACACAGTAAATCGACCGACATAATTAGCTATTCCATTACAAGCGCCAGAAATTAGAAGATCCTAAAACTGCCTTGGAATTACCCATTCGACTCATTGTATTGGAACTATTTCCTTGCATTCCGATTCCCCAAAATTTCGTTTTAATGATTGTTCTACATGCAGGACCCTACCGGTTGGACTGGCAGCTACCGGTAGCATTCACGCTGGTCAAAAGGAATTTGCGGTTGTAAGTGGTAAGGAAAGTTAAAAACATCTCGTGTCATAATATTGAAAAAGTCATTCGGAGCAGCGACTTCAGTGATCTAAGAAACTCATGCAGGAGTTTTCTCAGACCTGTGCGCGGATCGTTTTCCAGGGCAGAAATTTTCATACTCAAGGCAATCAATGGAGATGCTGAGAAGCCCTCAATCCCTTTCCTCCATTTTCTCATGCTTTCTCACATTACAACGTTTTTCCCCTTGGCTCACTGGCATCATAGAACTCTTTTCCCTTTCTTCACCTATACACGCGCCTCTTAAACGGTTTTGGGAGACTTTGTTCCTACGGAGTTTACGCTATCATTGCGTACATCTTCAAAAGTGCGTGAGTCCAGTTTTTACTCTCGATCATGGGCCTACTAGTTGACTTTACAACAAACGAAACCTACTACAATAAACAAAAAAGTTTTAATTGCCAATCAGCCGTGATAGAATATCAATATCTCTTAGGGGCAGGGGGGGGGTGCTTGAATTGATTCTGCTCTCCACTCTCGCAGATGGTACGCTGAATGCGAGCCAAGCGGATTGCTTTGCAGTAAGAACTTATCCCTGTTTCAGTAAAGCTTGACATAAATCTTCATTCCTGATGTTCAACGTTTCGCATAAATATATATTTCTACAAATAAAAGGTAAAGAAGAAAGAAAAAATCCCTTTCCGGTTAATCAAAACGCATTTCGGAGAAATGGTCAATCTAATTCGTCATAAAATGATCTCAAGGCAGGCACTAAAAATGACCTCCATAAAAAAAAGAAAAAAATCATCCCCCGCTTTATAAAATAATCCTTGGACTTAAACGAAAACATTACTTTACCTCAAGTAAGATGCTTCGTTTCAAACGTCGGGGAATGCTTTCAGCCACCAGTCTTAAGGGGAATTAATAGATACTAATCAGTATCCAGATACTCACACTTCGATTTCCAACAAGCTCATCGTGAGCTTAAGAAATTAATCGGAAGATTGTTAGCTCTGCAGGAAAAAAAAAAACACACGAGCTATAGTAACATTGCGCTTGAATCGAAATGAGACTGAAATATTACAAAGAGTGATTAATAGGTTTTGAAAAGCAATTTAACTCTCATTCGATCTGCTCTTATGTTCTGTGCTAAGATACTCATAACACAAATTGTTTGAATAAATGAATACCATTACTCTGAAACGGATACCACCTACAAGGAAAATGCACACTGACATGTGTTTAGGAAAGACATGCTTTGCGCACGACTCTCTCTTTGCACTCTTGCTTTACGTTGGAGATTAACGTATGGTACACTTTAATTAATTACCTCCGTGACGGCAACACCACCTAAATGAATCACGGAGAAAAAAAAAAGTTTTGTTTCCTTGACAAAAAACGTTTTGTTAATATAGCCTCAGCAGATTATCATTCAGCACTTATTACAGCGACAACTTTACGTGTTACAGAAACAACTCACATTGTTGTTTCAACAATTGAAACTGTTACCACAACAATTACGGTTTGTTAACGCTATATTAACGAAACGTTTTGTTAGGGCAACAAAGTCATTTTTCCATGATTCCCGGTTATGTACAGTGATGTCCATAAGTGATGAGCCAAAAAAAATCCAGTGACTTTTTTTGCAAACTAATGTGTGTTGGCTGCAGTGCGTGGGGTGGGTTGGTGAAGGTTCCGGGGAATAAGCGGGCACCTCCTCTTGCCTCTACACGCTCCCACTGTCCTCCCTAGGCAATGCTACGAACACACACATTAGTGTACAAAAAAAGTCACTAGATTTTGTTTGGCTCATCACATATGGACATTGACTGTACACCGTCATTTACATATTGATGGGAGGGATGTCCGGATACATCAGCCTGAAAAGTATTTTTTTTCAAACCTCCATAACTTTGAAATGGGGTGAGATATGTCGTTAAGCCCTGAGATAAAATAACCAGATTTTGAAGAGATCTATCAAATTGATTCTTGCCTTTTTGTCGTTTCTCCGAAAATTACAGAGGTTTAAAAAAGTTGCAGTGATCTATACTTTTGAGACTGCCAGTACGAACGTCGAAGGGTAATGACCTTCATGTGCTTCAAAAAAAAAGTAAGGAATCGCATTGTTATGAGACCGTTTTGACGGTTGTTTTTTTTTAATCCCCTGTTCAAAAAAAAGAAAGAAAAGTTGTGTATCGGAGTATTTAATGTTTATCAAAGTTCGGTCCGAACCGGTTGGTTGGGTAAAAGTTTGTTAAGGCTCGGCGCCATGAGGGCGCCAGGGCGCGGCTGGCGCAGCGTCTGGACCCGCGCAATGGGCCGCGGCCGGAAGGCTGCAGCTGTGGGCTGCTAAAATGGCTGTTGATTAAGTAGGCCACGGTGAAGGAGGCTCGATCGGTTATAACGGAAACAGAATCATGGAGGAATTTTGTTTTTGTTTTTTTTTTCTTGGTCACTGCCATGTACCTGCTGGGATCATATTACTGTTTGCTTTCGCATCCTCGTCGTTCTTATCGCCGAACCAGAGGAAATATCTCTTTTTCCATACTAATTACTGCGACAGCAATTAGATGAGATCATAAAACGACAGCGAGCCTGTCAGAAATGTGGGTGGTCAAGATTGAAATCAATGCAATGCTGAATTGGCTACTTTTTTTTACATAGAACTCTCTGCACCTGTCTATGCCAATATCATATCAAACTTTCTCGCACTGCAGAAAAGTTTTCTATGAAAGTTTAACAAGCGACAAACATCATCGAACATGCATTCATCTGGTTAGCAAACTCGAAAACTAAGTAGAGTTAATTTGTTTCATATACAAGCCTAAAACGCAAGACGCCATAGATCGGACTTTCGAATGAAGTTTTGAAAAAGTGTTGAGATTTACATGGCCTCTTATGAAGGAACATTTTTGAGAGCTTTAAAGTTTTAAGTTACGTCATTGCAATGTTTTGTTGTTGTTTTTTTGTTTTTGTTTTTTTTTCCTCAGAAAATGGATTATGCAGGGTTTAGGGTGATTTATATATCACAATAAGACATTAAGTGTCATCAAGCAAAAAAAATAAGTCCTGAACTAACTAGGCTTGTACTGTTACTTCCGCTCATCAAAAATTCGATAAAATGGGCACGCCTGTTTTTAGAGTCTAAAAATACGTTCTTCAACGATGTTATTTTAAAAAGAGTTATGTGTTATACTTACAAAAGGGTACATGGTCTACAAGCAACCCATAATACTCTGAAGCGGTTTAGGCTCTTAGTGCAGACTTTTCCGTCCAGCATGCTAACCCGGTCCCACAGTTCTGACTTTTTTTTTTTGGGGGGGGGGGGGTAGCATGGAATAAAAGATGACCTTCAGTCAAAGTATTTCACCAACGAACATTACAAAAGAGCGTCATTTCTAGTAACCGTTACGAGCAAAATAAAATTAACGTCAGGATACAAGAAAGAGCGATTTTTATAATCATGCAAAATACATTGAATTTACACCTGAATATAAACGTTTGATCTTGGGAGAATGTGAACTAGACAGATATTGCGCGTTAGGAAAGGGAGATATGAACAAGGTATAGCTCAAAAATTCCAATGCTCTCGATGATACACTGAGGGAGCTGTTGAAGCTGCCCCGAGGTATCGGTATACGGTATAAAGCATTCTTGTGTTTAGCTAATGCTGCATTTGGCAGCTAGACGGGCTCTTCACCTACGGTACGGTCTAGCTGAATGCATGGCCTGCGGTCACGAAACGCAGGTGTGGCTTTCTTTCAGGGCTTGTCAGGGGATGAGCACAACGCAAGATGAAGTGCTTCAGTCTGAAAGGGGTACATTAATGAAATCAGTAACTGACCCTCCATGTTGCAGTAAGACCCGGATAAAACGAGACGCCTGCTTTGCTTATTGCAAGGTACTTTTCAGTGGAAACTTAATGGGAAATATCTTTGCTACACTGAGTAGGCTGTAACAAATTATGAATTTCTGATTATGAGTATCCTATTAGCGGAAAAAACGACTGCGGCAGACTAAAAAAGACACGGATGAATGGACTTAAAATGTAGATGAATATTAAAAATAATAATCACACTTTTCAATTAAGGAGTACCAAAAAGGAGAGGGTAAAAAAAACAACAAAAAACAAACGAATATTCAATGACGGGTGTCTTTTATCGAGGTTATAGAGGAGTGAGTTAATAAAGGTGAAAAATAATGAGGATCTTAAAACTGTTTCTGCAGCAAACCAAAATTTCCATGTCCATTCGAGCTGGGTCTACTGGAGATCTGATCAATGAGAGGCAGAGCTAAAGCATCGATTAAGATATTTCCACACCCAGGCCGTGAGAGCAGGGACGGATGCAGAAGCGGTTTTTAGAGGGGGCCATTTTGAAAAAGAAAAAAATATGTGCGGGTTACCTACATATTTGCCTTTAGCGATTATTCAAGATCCAAGCGTTCTTTGATTGTTTTGAGATAATGATCTTAAATTTAAAGTTATCTAATAGGAGGTAGACGTTACAAATTTTTAGTTAATGCCCTGTGAAAATTTTAATCTTCATGTCCGATTAAGGTATCCGAAAGTCAAAAAATAATATGATCTTAACAGCTCGAAGTAGTTAAGTAACGCTTAGGGCTGAGGTAAAACAAAGGGTCTTGCAACCCAAAACGTTTAGTTTTGGATATTGTTACATGTTATAGCTGCGCGCTCACACGTGTGATGAACTACTCTTTCACGATTTTCGAAGCGCTATCATGTTCGAGGTGTCCGCTTAACATTTATTATATTGTTAAAAGAGAGAGAAATCCCCCCCAAAAAAAACAACCGAAAACAAAGAAACGATGTGAATACAAAGACTAGGCGTGCTAACTTTCCTCATTAACTACCCAAACATTGCTATTTCTTTGAGGGAGGGAATGTGAGGATGAGAGTAGCCATCACGTATTACATACGTCGCCTCCCGACCTCCCGCCCACCCTCCATTCCCTCCCTCCTTTGTTTCTTTTTCACTTATCTTTTTCATTTCCCCCTCCTTTCCTCTCCTCGCTTCTATCCTTCTTTTTCTCTTTTCATATTTTTTTTATTTTTGGGAATCACAGCCATGCTTCCCTCGCCCGATCCATCCCAGCCTGAGAGATTCCTTTTTTTTTCTTTTATTGTTTAAGGTCGCTATGGAACAACTCGGTTATAAACGACCAACCATACATGTCAGAAGAAAAAAAAATACAACATAATTTGTGGCAGGTAGTAACGGAATTCGGGATAAACACACATCAACATTAGGACAGTTAGAGGTACCAAAAGTTAAAGTAAATGGACTAAATTGTTACTTGCCAAGTAGGTACCGTAAACATTTTTTCGAAATTTTCGGTGGAGGTTAGACACGATTTTAAATCGGTGGGTAATTGCTGTGGGAGGAGATTTCTTATTGTAGAACGTTCAAAGGGTCATAAAATAGAGAATGGTCTTGTCTATAGCTCAATTTTCGGAATGATGCCTTCATTGAAAATTTAAGACAGTCGAAAAAGATGGCTCAACTTTAATTAATGTTATGATTTTGCTGTTTTGTGGATGAAATGAGTTACGAGAAATTTCCTTATAGCCATAGTAGCATAATGCTGCCACCGTCACTGGTGCCATGCAAGTAAAGTCATCTATGCCAGCCACTTAAAATGATGATAAAATTTGCAAAAGCATATGTTGTTTTAGGCATATTTAATACACAATAATCAAAAAGAAAAGAACAAAAAGCAGTCACAAAATATTTGCATTTTACTTTGCATGGATTTTGATGAGGCAAATTTTTGTTCTTTAGATGTCTAAGGCCATCTCACAAATCGTTGTAATCGTTGTATTATTTTTGTATTGGACTCTTGACATTGAAATTGGGACTACAGGCGAACATTAGTTAATATATTAGATAGTGGGTGAAAGCACACAATCCATTACATGAGCCGGGAAACTAGCGACGCGTAAATTGAAATCTTGAAGCAGTCGACTACTGAATGCTGCTACAGTTGGACGTTTTTATGTAATGAATCCACAGAAGGGCAACAATTTTAAAACTTTTGAAAATAATTCTTTATATGTCTGTTGCAAAAATACAAATGTAAAAGAATCGTTAGTTTTAAGTGCAATATGGTGTGTTTCGGTGACTTATCAACTTAGCCGTCATGAAAAGATTCCTTAGCTGCTTACCTCGCTAATTTAAACATTGATTTTTTCCTCAATTTTTTTCTTTGTTTCTTTTAGACATATCTTTAAAATATTTTTATAAGGTTTTACCATATTTTTCTACTTAGGCCTACTTATAAGAAACACTGGAAGATCACTTCCGTAATTCGCAGTTGTTTCAAGATTCGAAATTTCGTGTTACTAGTTCCCCAGCTCCAAACACGCATCCGCCTTGCGGGGCTCCACAGCGGCACCTAGCGGCCACATCCATAAAGTCTCCGAATAAGTGGGATGGCAACAGTGTGCACCTTAGCAGTGAAATTGAATGCTCAACCATTGACATATTAGTGGCACATATAATGTAAAACCATCGATAGCTTAGGAGTAGAAGGATGAATTATCCTCAGTGTAAGAACTATGTACTTTAATGAATATCGTTGAGGATTTCAATGAAAAACCACGGATATCCATGCGGATATGCAAATGCATGCTAAGACTGGAGCACGAATCATTCAACCTGATCTATCAAATGGGTGGTTGACATTGCTCAATAACCCTCGCACCTTACGACTCATCTGGAGAACTTCCACATCGGAGTGCGCGGTGCCGCTAGGAGACTGCAAAGCCAATGATGAGCTAGTACTCACTCACCGTTCTATATATCATCTTAGACTGACCCACAGTCGCACTTCTAATTGGGTGGGTTAACCTTGCCAGTCGAATGTGAAACGGAATGACACCCCCATAACTTTAAGTCAATTGTTTCTGTGCAAGATTTTTTTTCTGGTGTTACGATAGTAACCATCAGGATGGTTGTAGTTTTATAGGAACGCGTTTATGTCAGCATATTTTGCGGAGTGAGAGACGTGGCGAGCACAGGCTGGCATTCGAGCTCCGGTGGGGAACCGATCATGTGACTGAACCATTCATTCGAAGATATTTTGGAATGACTATCAAATCTGGTGAGTACTCACTCAAGCTGGCGGCCATCGTTTATCAATCCCTATATCCTATTATAATATACCGTCCTGCGTTGCGCCGAGCTACATAACCATATTTCTTGTAATATACCCCCGACATTAACGTATGTCAACTAAAACAATAAACATGCATACATTATTCGGCGTAACATGGGTGTAATGGTCATAACAAATACTTTTAAAAAAGCTTTCATTCTTCATCTGAGACTCTTAAACACTTCCGAGGTAATCTTTTGACCAGCGTGTGAAATGCTTTATTTTTTGGTTGTGCAGATAGACCGATTTTCATTCCTAATAACCCGCTTTTACCGATTGATTTTATTTTGATGAAATCAAAAAAAATCGTAGATTCAACGGTTAGAAAGATAATGATGCAGGGGTTGGACGGATTTTGTATTCTGATAATCATCAAACCATAATTGATTCGGATAATAGTAATAATGAAAATCGACACAAATATACCAACCCTAAATACCTAAAGGACGGATTATTAAAGAAGTATAGTGTCAGGGCCAGAAACAGTCATCATGCTTCACCCATGACAGCTCAGAGTATTTGGACTGAAATTTAGCTTATGAGATTTTCGAAGGACTTTTACCATTAAATTTCGCAGTTTTAAGCTTTGGAAAATGCCTAAATAAATAAATTTCAGTTACCCCGAAGATGATATTTTTTAAATTGTGAAGATACTGAGCAAAAAAGATAGATTTTTTTCTGTTTCTGAACGGCATCGCTAGGCGGCAGTAGGTAAAGGTTTTTTTTCAGATCTAGGCTACTGTCGTGAGTCGAAATAGGCATATGCGAGTCAACAACTAGGGGGACTTCTCGGGGGTCCGTTTGTTCAGCGACCTTCCTCAAGATTTAGCATTGAAAGACCCGTGTGTATGATACATTCCAAAAACCTACATTTCAGCAACGACGGAGCTTCCCTCATATGTTTTACACACAACGTAAATTTTCAAAGTAGTCATTCTGAACCTATTATCTAGTACCATTTTTCACCAAGTATGGTGTTGCAACCGTGGAGCAAGGCACTGGACAGCAAACCCACAATAATATCCCAACCTCTTGTCCCGCAGCAAGTTCGCAGCTGTGGTTGAATGCCCTTGTAGCAGTTAGGAAAACTTATAATTGGTTATCAGCCTCGTGCTTCTATCGGGTGTTGCTCTACTTGACCTAGGGATAAAAGGTGCAAGACAACGGTGTAAATAGGTAACATTTTAATATTTACAGTGATACCCGGGTCTGAACATTCCTAGGAAGACTTGTATTCTAACTAGAATGGAACTTTCCCAATAGATATGAGTGAACTGCCGCGCCTACCGTAATGTGCATTATTAGTTCGGTCCCCTTTTCGGCTATCAACAGCGTTTGCGATAGTGTATAATCTCGAAGACTAAAATAGGTGGAAGCGTGTTCATATTAATTATAACGGTACCACAAACACTCGGTTTGTCTCATCCATTGGAAAGTTTTCCTCTTATTTAAGATTAGAAAGGTGATGGATGTAGGATGTTGCGCTTGAATCCTTTCACCGTTCAAATATCCCGCTTGCCTATTTTAGGTGAAATATACGCTGCCAAACTCAGGGCTATGGCTCTTCACTCTAAACACTAACGGGAGTTTTGGACACTGCATGGGATAATATCTGTAGAAACAAAAATCAGTGCGTCTGGGGAAGTGAGGAGATTTTTGTCTGCAGAGTAATTCATTAAGTCCTTTGTTCACAAATCAGTCTACGGTGATATTGACTTCCATTTCCAGACAGCATTGCTTTCGACATATTAAATCTGTCAATTGCTAAAGAAATCAATCTGTATTAGTGTTTGGTTCAAGTTCGTTTTGTTGTTTCCCGTTATTTTTAATGGCCTTTTTGTCATTAAAGCAAAATTTTAATGAGATGGCGGAAAAAAGGGGTTTCACGAGAAACTTGGTGTCATTTTCCTAGAGAGCAACAGGGGGAGATGGCGAGCCGCCAGTTTAACAAACAATGGTTTGTGTTATCAACACCAGCAGCGACCCTTTATGATACTCGCAGCACTCATTCGAAGTGTATGCTTACTTTGAAAGGAGAGTTTGTACCTGCGATTTGGCCTGTGAGAGAGATAACTTTCAAAGTGCTTCCACTGGACGTTTTTCGGCTGGTTGCCACCCAAATATTAATATTCAGCTCCTGAATTCCCTCTCCTTTTATTTTCAACAAACAGAAAAATCTGAGTAAAATTTTTACCATTGCTGAGTGTTACAATATACCCAGTTTAAAATAAACGAACAATTGAAATGCTGCAACCTCTCAAAAAAAGGCACCGGTACATGGTTTTATTTTAGATTTTTGTTTGTCATTTACATGTTCGCGGTACACTAGACGTATAAAATGAGCGTTTCGTGAAGAACAATGACTAAGAGCGTTTCACGATATATTAAATGAAACAAACTCAACGATTTAGATTAATTTCAACCTTTTCAGTTATGTTATAGTTGCATTCCCTACCGACCTCTAAATTTGGATATTCACACACACACATTTTATTTATAACAACCGATGGGAATAAGGAACTTTGTTTGGTGTATTGGGGTGGCACAACGACATCAAAGTATTTCCCCCTTGCAATTCGATTGTAAGCTTAGAGGTTTCACTAATTGAGTATTTTGTGGATCACTGTTAGGTATTCTCTCAAAATCGTTTTCACAAAGACTGCTGTTACATCAGTAACAATTTATAATGTAGTAGCCCACATACTGTTTCAAAAATACTGAATCATCCTCTATTCTTTTTTTCCCGGATCCTCTTTTAAAATTGTTTAAAACTACTAATACAGAGAATTTTCAAGAACTTAAAGAAAATATGCAGTACGAAAGAACTCGTTTTTTTACTGACTTGTGACTCAGGAGCGAGCGCAGTTAGCAATTTAAAACTTGTTTCATAAAGTACGCTCAAACAGAAAACTTTCGAAGGACATAAAGGGAGTTGTGTTTGCTTGTTTTTAGTTTGCATGAAATCGGGGTTTGATGAGCGAAAAGGTATAGCCATGTCTGATCTGTGTAAGGCGAGTCGTTGGACTTCCTATCACTTACTGTGTTTGTAACTTCAATGTACAAAGCGAGCACTTCTACAATATTTTTTAAATATTTCATTTTTTTGTAGCGATCGCTTGAAAAGATTTCTTGCCCTACAATTCTTTTCTTTTTTTCAGGAAAACTTAGTTTCCCTGTTCTATCAACCTACTTATCTTGTAATAGACTACGGCCCAAGCTTCACCAAGATTCTAAGTTTACACTGTTTATTTTTTTTTAATGATCACAGAATGATAAGGTAACCATAAAAACAGCAAGTTTGTTTTCGGTTCTTTTTAGTAATGTACATAAATCCAATCGTTGGGAGGAACTTCATAGGGAGGCTAAAAATAAAACTAAGTCTCTATATGAAAGATTCGCTTAAGATTTGCGCAGAGTATCGCCTCCTACAGCTGAGACAGGAGAAATCGAGGATGTATATCGTATTGTGAGAAACAGAGGTGATCAACAAGTTAATATTCAGTCGCGCTTAGTCAACCGTCTCCTTGTAAAAGACGGCGTGACTGTGTTTATTAACTAGAAAAACTGCTAGACCCCCATTTTTTAAGTTATTTGTTTCGTTTTTTTTTAGTATAAAGCAGCTTAAGTTGCTTCTTTTGAGGACTCATCTTCTTTTCTAAGTTTCTTTCTTTTTATACATTTAAGTTGAAAATCCAGCGCATTGTTCGGTCCAAAAAATATGCAAGCTAATTAGTGTCTTTGTAATGCAAAATGAACAAATGGAAATGTGAGAAAAAGCCATTATTTGTATACCCAGGACTGTTTTACCCGAGATTTAAAAAAGACAATAATAATCACTAAAAAAAAGATTAAACAAAAAAAGGAATCGTTCAAAGTTGTTGTTGCGCTCCATTAACTCATGAAACTTTTTCATCCCGCTAAATGTGTTCAGTACTTCCTTCGGGATGAACTAGCACAAAACAATCTCGGTGCGTTCCAGTGGACTATAAAGACCCATTGACATTGTGGGTCCACGGGCACCTTCACTGCTTCGTCCGTTCCCGGAATTTCACTGTTAGGGAGGATTCTTCATGATCTCCACAAGGGATGTGACAAATACGTAAGAACGAGCGGTGAAGTACGTAAGAACGATCAAGCTCAAAAATCGTATCATAGGCCACTGCTCGTTCAATGTAGAGCTTTCGGGGAGAGAGATTTTCAGGATAAACATTTGATAGCAGATAAGCAATTGCGTATTTTGTGGGGTGCTGAGAGGTGGCATTTAGTATCCATACCTTTACTGGCAACCATAAGAGCAGCTTATGTGGAGAGAGTAAGGAAATATGGTCTCTATTCTCTACTTGAAGTAATATGACCGGTACGTCGTTCACAACAGCAATAACTAAGGGATGACACCGACACGGTGAATCAAACTGAAAGAAAAATACCCAGGGAATTACAATATCTTTGAAGTTTTGGATGGTGTAGTTTTAACCTTCCATGCTTAAGAACACTTCGTAAGTTAATTAGATTTCCAGTCATTTAGGTCTAAAGTTTCAAGTCTCGAGCTCAACTCGCCACTGACAATGAGGCTTAAAAGACTGTCCAGACCGTTTCTATAGCTTTCCTTAAACATCCCACCTCAGCCTCATTCATATCTAAGACAACTTTCCTTCGACTAGTGCATCTTGCCAAGGTGAAGGTCAATTACGTTATCATCCAAAGAAAACGAAAGCGGGGATAATTTTCAACGCCGTTCATTAAGTGACCACTCCGAGCGAGAATGAGGACCATGAAGTGATAGCCAGTATTAAATCAGATGTTCCTCTTGAGGTGCAATTTAATTTCATCTAGCATGTTCATCTATTTGAGACTAGAGTCGGCAACCATCTTTATAACAATCTCTACTCCTATGTCTCATTGCCATCCTGTTTTGACCTGAGCACTACTTTGAAGGCGAAAATCGAGAGCCACTAACGGACGTGAATAACCAGTCGTTCCATTAAATCTTCTTATCATCAATAATAAGAAGGTGACTTTCATTGCTGTAATGTCTTCGGCCAAAAAGAATACAGATGGTAGTAGATGATTCACAAGAGATTTTTTTGTCAGGAATTGAACCGATATGTCTAAAAATGCACTAATGCTACAATGTCCTCCTGTTTCAGAGAGCCTTACGGGCATGCGTTTTACAAATTCCACTCTTCGATACGCCAACTAGCGACCAAAAAAGTAAAATAAAAGCAAGCAAAAGTAGGCCTTTGCTGCGATGCCGACTGTAAACTCTTCTTCAACGGTCCAAAACAATAAAACCTTTCTTGAATGGCACAGAGCAAGAAAGACCTCCTTAAATTAAGACGAGTCGTTCCTCTAAATAGGCAATATCTCGAAACGAATCGCTTTTTTCCGTCGTGAGGTGTAAAAAGGAATAAAAAAAATGTTTGTAAGAAGCAGAGGCAAGATTTGATTCCAGAGGGTGCTTTTCGCACCACGTTTAACTCGATGCAAGATGGTGTGCCAAGTCGAGGATTTAAAAAATGTGAATGAACATCCGGAAATGTGCCGCTTGGTGTGAAGGTGTTTGAACAACTGATTGGCACCTCCTTCGATATCTCCTAAATACATATCTCGCAAAAAATGATTTCAATAAGTGGGAAAAAGGCGCTGGATCATTTATATATAAAGACACATTACGTTCAGAACTCATCATGTCACTTCAGTGGTTGAAACGCCGCAATATGCAAACAACGAGGTTATTTATGACGCTGATGCACGATTTTCCTGCAAATTGAACAGTAGTTATACAGGGTGTCTCAAGTTTGATGCAAAAAATGAAACCACGGATAGGCAAAGGGATTCTAATAAGACGAAAATGTGAAATGAACATGGGAGTCTAAAACGCACCGTTTAGCGTCTAGACGCCTTCGAATGGTTTGTTTTGGTACCCATCGTTTAACAAAGGTACTACCCGTTCGATTGAAAAACCCAGAGTTTTAGGTGCACCAAATCGGTTTGAGTAACTTTGATTCCCACTTATTTTTTCATAACTTCAACGGTTTAGGCAGTAGAAGCTGAAAACAAAAGGTAAACATTGTCCCATCTGACAACATTTCAACATCTAAGTTCATCGGTTCGTAGCGCCTAAATTGTTCAAGTTACGAAACATTTATGGGAATCAAAGTTACTCACAATGATGTGGCACACCTACAACTGATTGTTTTAATCGAACGAGTAGCACCTTTACTAAGAGATGGAAACCAAAATAAACCGTTTGAAGGGGTTTGGACACCAAACGGCACGTTTTAGACCCAATGTTCATTTCAAATTTTCGTCTTAATATCCCTTTGTCTATCCGTGGTTTAATTTTTTTTTACATTAAACTTGAGACATCCTGTATTTTACGTGGGTTGTAGACAACCCAAAGTGTACATGTTACAATAAGAAAAGTTCCGAAGATGAAGTTTCTTAATGTATGCGTAACAAGTGAGTAGTGTTTAAGGTATTAACCCAGGTACCCTCCAGTTGTTTAAATGGGTCCGTTAAAACGGTACGTTTCCGAACAAGGAGATTATTTAGCATTGATTGGTCTTCAGATGGACTTGGCGCTAAACCCTATCCTTGGTTCAACACAGGACTTGAAACACGTTGTAGATGCTAAATCGAATGCAAATCGTGTCAAGGAGTTGTTTACATTCGGGGGAAATATTCCCGTAACGAGGCATCTCCGAGCATGCAATGCTCAGTCAAAATACTTGTCTTGAGGTCTTCCAATCACTATGTAATTTTCTCCTTTTTTTGATCGTTACCCTGTATACCAACACATTAAACCCGACATTCATTTTTCGTCTTCGGATTTCAAAGAAGAAAAAGGTTAAAATGACTGTTTGGAACGAGGCTTTTTAGTAAAATACAAATCTTCCAAGGACTTGGCAAGGCTGTCTTGAGATGTTGATGTGAAATGTAAAGTTAATTGTGACTGTGACTCTGCGGTGCTGTGGTGCAGCGTCAAGCATCATCACAGTAACTACTACGACGTGGCTCAATGAGTTGCATTCGGTGGTACCTTATCTATAATACCATCTATTTATTATGAACCGATCCCAATCAGCTCTGCCGCTTTCTCTGCGATTTAGAAAACAATTGATGATAACTCACCAAATTTATGCTGCCAACATGAAGGGGATTCTCACCTGCGCAGAAGAAAGAACGCTCATTACAGCTACAAAAGCTTGCCTAGAAAACGCCCGGAGATCTAGGGTTTTATATACGTGGTAGTGAAGGTCTTCCGCCTGTGCTATTTTACTCAACCGTGAGAGGAAAACTGTGTGGATTTGAAGTAGCACAAATAAGAGCTCTTTTGTCGGAATTTTCATTGGTCGTGGGGTGAGAATTTCACCAAATCTGAGGCATGGAAATGAATAGTTATGTTCATTAAGCGAGGACTTTTAATATTGATAATCGCCTCAACAAAGTACGTGTAATCCTGATCGCTCCAACCAAAGAACAACAAACTGGTGTGCGATTTTGGCTTTTGTCCAACATAGTCACCATGATCGGTGGTTTGATGGTCAAATACCACTAAACACGCTGGAAAAACCTTTCCAAAACATGACGGTGTTAAATGTGAAAATTGCTTCATTTTTCACTTATTATTGTTACGTGAAAAGTCTCAGTGCCGTACATTACACAGAGAACCCTCAAGTTTGCGTGAGCTCTGCTACCACGATCTCAGCACAAAACAAGATGAATAACAGTCCATGTCTGTTGTAGAGTCCATTTTAATGTACTGTATGTAATTCACCATGGGTGCTCGACCAGCTTGTCTCAACATGTCTAGGTACAGAACGTTGTTTTACTGGATTTGTAACAAGCTATACCCGTGATCAATCTCACAAAGCGCTGCTTCAATGCTGGCCGTAATAAATGGAGCAATAATGCCTTTAAAAATACTCCTCTGCAGCCGGCCCGATCCACGGGATGGGTTAAAAAAATAAAAAAACGCTCCGAATCCTTCATATATTTTTGAATGTTTGGCAAGATCAATATTATTTCAACATTATGATTCAAATCAAAGTAAGTTCATGTTGGAATAGTAGCTTCAAAATCAGACTGAAAGGCTAATTTGGCAAAATGTTAACGTACCTCAACCTTCCGATCTCACTGTTATTCCATGGTGCGACCCATACGTTTTTTTCTTCTACATAGTTTTACTCAAAGAAGATGTGTAAATGTAGTTTGCGAAGAAAGTGTGTTTATTCGGCGCTCTCCGAAAAATAATAAAAAATATCCCAGTCAATTCCGCTCCACCCTAAGGGCATATGTATTTTATAAACTCTCCCCGACCATTTTTATTTTTTAATCGATCGGTTACCTCTCTTTTAAAATCGTTTCAGACGTAAGGAAACCCAATAAACCATTTTTCTAAATGTGTCTTTACATGATCCTTTATGACAGAGTATCCTTAACCGTATATAATTAATTCACTGGTCGCCCAAGTAATATTTATAAACACTTCTGGACAGAGCTTTATTCTATAATCGTTACCTGCAATGAAACTAATCATACAAATGTCTTGCTGATACTGCCGAAACTTATCTCTAGATTTTAAACCAAACCAAATCAGTGACTTGTTACTGAGGGAAGTCTTTTTGATCATTTTGGTGTGAGACTTATGCCTCATTGCAGAATCGAATTAAAATAAATGCGGTGTACATACACGTTAACGTTACCGCCTTGCGATAATACAATAGGAACATGCGGAACGTTGTGGTTGACAGCGACAAGGTGAACGTCTTGGTAGGACCATTGCGTCAGGATCATTGCCGCTTCTATTCCGTAATATACAGTGTATATCTCGGTATATCCTTTCTCGACTAAACACATCAAAGACTACAGTACTTCACCTTAGACGTCAAATGAATCTTGCAGAGTTTATTGAGAACTTGAATAAGGTTTTGCGCGCGTCCGTAACGATGTAAAAACCCTCTCAGTGTGCAAAGGATATTTTGTGGTCATGAAATGGCTATCATGCAAACGTAAAATAATTTTACAACAGATCTCAAGGAGTTAAATATGATACGCCTGTCTTGTAGTCCTGTAAAAGCACTATACCAAATACGCAGTCTAAACAATCATTGACGGTCGGATAATTGACTGATCGAATACTGACAAGGGAACCACCCGAGGCCGAACACAGATTTTTCAATGAAAACTATCTGGGCTGTTAGTACTCGGCCTAGAATGATTTTCGGTCACTTCAAATCCG
>Ga0058701_10001337_pt1 | contig 17363 bp, 14 predicted proteins | sample AgamicOrMae_FD_97039 | JGI IMG/M metagenome (GOLD analysis project Ga0058701, IMG submission 97039) | Agave microbial communities from Guanajuato, Mexico - Or.Ma.e | ecosystem: Host-associated > Plants > Phyllosphere > Phylloplane/Leaf | place: Guanajuato, Mexico | collected 2012-06-04
ATTCACTAACTTTTTTTCTGCTCTATTCAGAGGATGAAGGCTTTTTTGCCTTTATATTCCCAAATCCCCAAAAAGGTTCTGTGGCCGCTGGCCGCTGTTCAACATTCAACTGCGGCCCAATCCGCGTCTACTTGTAACCTTCCTCGGCTTCCCGTCCCAAAGTTGGACAACACCATCGAGAAATTCCTCAGGTGAGACACCCTTAAGACTGATTACATGTTCCTTACCAAGCTGTCTGCCATCTCTAATTACTTCTCTAAAGACTTGTAGGGGATTACCGCGCCTGTCAGGTGACTATGCAAATAAGTGCATCTAATTCTTAAGCAATTTGTCACAGGGTTCGCGTTACTTAATCAGCTGATCGCAGATATGAATCAGCTGATTGCAGATACGAATTAGCTTATCGTAGGTATAAATCAGCTGATTGGAAACCGTAAAAATACCCTGTAGTGACGTTTGAATCCTAAAATCCGATCATAACTCGGACACAGATCGCTGGTAAAATCTAGGTCAAAATTCGCCCATCTGCTAAAAACTCGAAAAAAAAAATATTTTGATCGGAATATTTTCAAAAATTATTTTCGGAAGTTCTCAGACGCCTGATCCAAAATAATATCATTCAAAATTTTAAAATTTATATATACATAAAATAAATAATAATTTAAAAAAATGTTTTTTAGAAATCGCTCGTTAATTTTTATCATGAAAAAAAAGAAGAAAATTATTCTGAAAATTTTAGTTTGAGATGCTTTTGCCTCTGATTCTGCAGGTCTGTACAGCCGTTTTTGAGTGCCGGCGAATTCGAGAACAGTAAGAAAATAGCGTGTTCTTTTGCCGCTGGGGACGGCGAGGGGCCGAAATTGCAAAGAGCGCTGGAAGATCGCGCGGCCTGTATGCCGAATTGGGTGAGTTGTTAATGCCACTATAATTCTCGTCTTATCGTATCAGTATCTTGATGCGCTGGGCGTTTCAGCTGGAAGACTGGTGGTTGCAAGCGGCCTACCTTGGTTACCGAGACTCTGTGGTCGTCAACTCGAGTCCTAGCTTGATGCTGCCAACGCAGAAATTCAAAAACGACGACGAGAGATTACTTTATACGGCGAAGTTGATCTACGGGGCGCTGGAATTTCACAAAAGAGTCTACAGGTAAAAGAAAAAATATGCTTGTCCTAAATTGTTTTGATCGACGTTATAACTTTATTTTTCATACATTGTGGGCCAAAAATTAGTTGTACTTTTCTTTTTATTACAAAAAATTGAACGTTTTATGATTTTTTTTATTTTATTTTTTTTGTGGCGGAGAGAGTAATGCGGGAAGATTATTAAGTCCGCTCGAAATTTTTTCACATTGTTTTCAGACACGAAATACCCCAGCAGATGGTCGGAAGCACTCCCCAGGATATGACTCAGTTTTACCGAATTTTCGGCACAATTAGGAGACCGGCTTTGCCCATCGATACGGTTTCGTTCGCCGATCAGCCAGAAAACCAACCCAACCACATCTGCGTTGTTCGCAACAACAACGTAAGCTCTTCAACTCCTCTTGGTGTTGTCCCTCAAGCTTCGGTCGTTACTTAAACTGGAATGTTTTGTTACAGTTCTACAAATTGCCTGTCATAGACAGCCGCGGCAATCCGATTGGGGAGGAGCAAATCCTTTTCATGTTGCGCCACGTTTTGGATAACACCACCGAACCAGGCCCTCCCGTCGGGATTCTCTCATCCGCTGATAGAGACACTTGGGCCAATGCTTACAAACTCCTGAACTGCCCCACTCTTAAAGGTAATTAAGGAGTACCAGAATCCAGCGATACTTCCGACCATTTTGCTAAGTCTGTGAAAATCTTTTTCAGACAATAAGTGCTCTGTAAGTGAAATCGAATCGGCTCTCTTTTTGGTGTGTTTGGATGAGCCGGTACCCCAAGGCGATGACGACAAAAGAACAGCGATTTGCCGCCAGTTGCTGCATGGCGGCGGCGTCAATTTCAACAGCGGTAACCGCTGGTTCGATAAATGTATACAGGTAATTAACATACAGGGCAACAGAAGAACTCTCGTTCGTGGTGCGAATTGAATGTTGTTGTGTTTCCAGTTCATCGTCGGCGCAGGAGGCGAAGTCGGTCTGTGTTACGAGCACACTCCCGCTGAAGCTATTCCAGTCTCTATGATGGTGAACGACATCCTCAAGCACATGTAAGTAACGTCCAAACATGAGCAAGTTTTTTCTCTCATCGCTACTCAAAGGGTGCCTCGAGGTGCGCTCTTTCTCCACACGGTGGGAGGAAATATGGAATGAGAAGTGGGGGGGAAAATCGTTACAGACGGCATTTTACTTTTTTCCGTCTTTGCAGCTCAACGTCTGACACGAAAATCTGTTCCAAAGTCGAATGTCCGCGACCCATACCTCTGCCTTTCCAAGTCGACTCTCCAATCGACAGCGAGATTAAAAAAGCTACTAAACTTCTGAACGCGTGAGTTTCTTCAAAATAATCAAATTTGAAACAGATTGGACTTTTTTTTTGAGGTCCCTTGGGCTTTGTTAGCCCTTCTTGGGACGATACATTTTTTTTCCAAGACCGGTGACAATGGGGAAACATTATTAAGTAAACGGTTTCGTTCATTCCAGAATAATTACCAATCTTGATCTGCACGTTTATGGCTTCGAAGCGTTCGGTAAAAACGTTCCGAAAAAGTTCAAACTCAGTCCGGATAGCTTCATCCAGATGGCGATGCAGCTTGCGTTTTACAGGTATGTCTAATTCCACAGCCTTCTGGAAATGCGTGCGTGAATGCGTGTTCTTAATCCGTTCCTCTGCGTTACCAGGCTCCATAACAAACCTCCCCCAACTTATGAGTCTGCGAGCACCAGGATGTATTTGGGAGGTCGCACTGAGACCATTCGTTCGTGTTCCAACGAATCCAAGAAGTTTTGCGAGCTCATGTTGGACAACTGCGCGACGTGCAAGGAAAGAGCCGAGGCGCTTCGGCAAGCGATCACGGCGCACAAGCAGTACACCAACGACGTATGTTCTCTTTTGGCTGGAAATTTTCTATCGCCATTGAAATCGCTTCCAACTTGCTTTTTTATTGTTCAGGCGATGCGAGGCTTGGGTGTTGACCGACATCTGCTAGGATTGAAATTAGCGGCTGAATGCGAAGTTCAGAAGCTTCCCCAATTTTTCTCCGACCGTGCCTTCGTCTATAGTAGGAAGTTCCTCATCTCATCAAGTCAGGTAAGACTTCAGGAATACGTCGAGCTTCCTCAGATAACCCATTTTTATGTATTGTTTCACAATATTTCGTAGAATAACACGTCCCAAGATTGCGTAAATTACATATCAAGTGATTTTTGAAAAGTCATATCTCCACATTTTAACGCCGGAGATCATCGTGATGAAACAAAATTCTTATTTTTGGCACTGAAGAGTTGAGGCACTCATGGTCAGGCCAATATATGGATATCCGCCTCTCATGGGTCAAAATTTATTTTTCTTAAAGAGAAGTGCGTTTTGAGTTTGAAAGGGCTTCCTCGGTGATCTTGCCGGAAGTGGAAAGACATTTTTGTTTGTTAGGTTGGAGCCGCCGACGAGTGCGTCATGAGTTATGGCCCCTCGGAGGCTGATGGCTACGGCGTCTGCTACAACCCGCTCGAAACCAAAATCATATTCTCAATCGCCTGCCAGCACAGCTGCCCCTCCACCAGCTCAAACAAGTTTGCTAAGTCTTTGGAACAGTCTTTACTTCAAATGCAGCAGGTCTTGAACGAAGATGGCGCCACCCGGTCGAAATTGTAAAATTTTGTACCGGTGCTTAAACGCCCTTTGGTGTTCATTGTTGTGCGTGCTTCAGTCGTAGCATTCTTGCCAACCCCTTGCCGCGAAATAATTGCTAAAGGCTCCTCATGACAAACTTTTTTGTACACTCGCCAGTCTTCCCAAATATTTTATTAGTTGTTGTGTCAGAAGATGGGTCCAGCTCGAAATCAGATCGCGCGTTGAAGTTTCATGATTGCTTAAAGTCATGAAGCTGCCAGTCTTTCCAGATATTTTTTTATCAGTATCGACGAGAAGATCGAAGACGGACCGGGCGTTCAAGTCTCCAAGATTTCTTGAAGACCCTTTTGTAAGCATCAATTTAAATGAGTTTTTTTTTCCACAGAAAACTGACCTTGAATACTAGCAGTATTTTCAGTTTGAATTACTCTAGCCAGCATGACAAAATGAAGTATTTTTATCGTCTTAATCTGTGATTATACAAGAGACATATTTTGATTCACTATTAAATCTTTCAGGTTTTCGTGAAATTGATTAGTATTTCGGCTGAAGCAATAACCTTGCGTGTTCAGGAGTGCCTTTGCAGGACTTAGTCTCTCGAGAGTGTTGAATCTTTCTAGCGAACTCTGATGCAGAAGCGAGTATTGTGATGTATTTTTGAACGAATAGGATGTGGGTTTTTGATTTATGGTGTGAAATTTAAAATTGAACTAAAAGGCTGCCGATTGATGGAATGTATTTTTATTTTTTACATGTTATACTTGTTGAAAATAAAAAGGATTTAAACTTGACTTTCGCCTTCCATGATTTCACTCTTACCTACAGTTGTCCAGGTGATGCTTTCCAGAAAGTGATGGCGTGAATAAGATGATGAGCTAATCCTACAAATCAGCAAGTACCGCTACCGTAAGATATTAAAACAGCAGTAACTGTCTGAACTGTGATGCTCTCCCATAGGTAAATCGCCCAATTGTTTGCTTCATCGCGCTGCCGTTTTACCTGCTTCTTTTCCCTATCAGATCTTCCCGAGAAATCGCATGCTTTCAGGTAAAACGCATTATCCTCAACCCATCATATTCGATTTCGTCACTTCGTCAGATTTGAACGCGATCAACCTCTTGAATAGTGGAAACAACCGGGTCAGATGTTCCCCTTCAGATTGCTCATCTCAAGATCACAATCCAAAACATACTGTACAGTCTCAATCCAAATTCGTCACCCCTTCATGCATACAATATCGCTCCCAGCATTGAGGTGGTAATGACCCTTAATCGTGACAGTGCGTGCAACGTTATCTCAAATGGTTCTCGAATTAACAACGGATAAAGTTGACCAAATCGCGAAATCCGGCAACATGGTTTACCTTGTTAACAAACAGCTGTCTTCTCAATCAACGATAGCGGTTTTTTTCTCTTTTTTTTGTAGTGTACACTGTACAGTCACGTTGAAAAATCAGCGTTTCTCGAATAAGATCTTTCAGTTACGAGACAGTATGTCTTCCGAGGCAGATGATGTACAGTACTTCTTTGTGTATTCACGCATCGAAAACTGCGTAAGGATAATGCGTGGGAAATCGTCCCGTAGTCTACCTGCATGGCTACGCTAACCGGAAGCTAGCTCCGATTGCGTTTCCGGACAAAAGTCCGCGTTTCTTGACGAGTAGCGTGTGCGGAATGAACAGAACCAATGCCGAATTCCGCAGACTAGGCATCAGGCTTTGCACAGGTGTTAAGGGTTTTGCCTATCCTCAATCTACGGTACGCTTTTTGTTAGCCCTCCATCGCTGAAAAAAAGTAAACGATTGATGGACCTTGACACCGCCCCTAAGATTTTTTTCCAGGGAAGGTGGCAAAACAATATTTAATTACGCGCGGGAGAAGGTTTCTTAAGCGAGCATCGACTAGGTTAGTGGGGGTGGGAGAGTGAAGATCATCCCCTACCCACTGAGAAACGGTTCGTCGATTCGACATCGAATCCAGGTTGATGACGAAATTGAGTCGACATGTTTGGATTTTCGACCAACTACTTGCTTAAAACCGCGTTAAAAAGTATTTTTCCGAGAGAATCGTCATTTTTTTACAACACCAGGGAAACCTAAAGGCCTTATGCCATTTCGACGTCGTTTCGACGTAGAAACGACAAGTTCTCCGAAATTTGGTCGAACTTTTTACAAGGATTTCGTCGATTTCGACCAAGATTTCAATATTTTTCGACCTCCGCTTCGATGTCGAATTGACGTCGATTTGACCAATAATTTTTCACTGGGAACCATTGCACTGGTCCTGACCTCTTTATAGATTCTTTCAAGCAATCATTATAATTAACTCCTCCTGTGAGTGTATAAACGTCTTATTTACTCCGCCTATTGCTTTGTATCTCTATCGGCATTGATTCCAAAGTCGGTGCATTTAAAAAGAATCCAAGACGGAAAATTCGCCCATGACAAACGAGAAAACAATGAAAATTGTCCTTTCCCGTAGGTACGTACCTATAATACCGATCGAAGAACATCGCTTGCACATGAGTTGTTCAGTGTAGCTTTTACCGAGTTGTTATTTGAGCGTGGCCTGCGTTACCGTTTACTGAATTTGAGATGTCAGTGATAATCAATGTTACAACGAGTCGGACTGCCGACAAACGGCACACGCATGTGCGAAACAAAGTTGCCGAACTAAAGTCGTGATATATTCATGGAATGATTTCAGAACGCGGCAGGCGTCATTACCGTTACCAGTACAGTATAAATATCAAACCGAACTGCGTCCTGTCAATATCCCGGACCTTCGACAACTGATATCTCATACTTGCGGTTTTGGAGTTGTTATACATTTGAATGGCCATTTCAAAGGTATGATTATCATAAAAATGAGGTCAACGCGAAAGGCATTTTAAAACGGGAATTGAGTTGGTGTTATTGAATATGAATGCTCAGAATTTTGAGCGTGAACTATTAATCCGGCTTACAAGGGGAGTACCTTAACTTGCCGCCCCTCAAGAGGGAGAACGAATCTAGTTATGTCCAGTATGCTCAAGCCATCCGTCAGTTTGCGCGCAAATCCGCAGTTTCCGAACATATTCTAGCCTTCCTGTTGGAAAGTTGCGTAAGACGAATTCGTGGTACAGAGGTATGGGGACACGTTCTTCGTCTTCCCTGGGCTATTAAGCCGATACCGCCTTTCACTAGCACGTTCCGGACGCGTCGCTCCTCGCAACTGGTCCCACAGCCGCCGCGCCTCAGCTCTCCATTGGCCGGGCCGCATCAAGGATGCCGTGATCTTCCTATCGTCATTTTCGGGAAACCCCTAAAAACCTCGACCCTCACAACTTCACTTCTCCAGAGCTAAGGATAACGTGCATTGGTGTGTAACGGTTCCATACGATGTATGGGGAATCACGGCAGCGTGCTCCCAGCCCAGCCCAGGCGTGTACGGCGGCGGCGATGCGGCGAGGCGGTCTCGCAGACGGCCGCCGCAGTCCGACCAGTCCAGACGTCGCCGTAGTGCAGGGAAGCAGTGACCAGCGCAGTGGCGGCGCGAGTGGAGCGGAGGTGGCTGCCGGCTCACCGGAAGGACAAGCTCCACACAAGCTGATTTGATTCTCAATCAAGGTAAAACTATTAGCTCACGTCTTCATGGTTCACTTAAAACCCTGTGAAAACATCCTTGAAGATGCCGGCGTTCCGCGCATATTAACGACCAAGTGACAAGACTAAAGTGTGTGTTATAGTGCAGTGTTGTGAAAGTCCCACTAGTTTTATTCTGCGACCGCGTTTACGTGATATTAATGAGTGTACCGTTACCTCAGTTAAGAAATTCCATCACGGTTTCAAAGTATTCAGGTAAGGGTCGAGTCGAGCCACCGACCACCGGTTCTCCAATGTCTCTTGGCGCAGTGACAAAAGCCCTGCTTGTCATGTATACACTCGCGGCACTTTCACGAAGTCGCCACTATAAAAAGGCTTGAAGAAGTCTGATGAAGTGTCGATTGGTGTGCAGCACGTTCCGTAGTACTTCCATTTATAGGTACGAACGTGCGTTAGGAAGTGTAGCTGCCCCTTCTGGTCACCGATGAACGTAAACTGAGCAGCGCGCAAGGGGAAAAAAATGACATGGCTCGAGCTCGAGGCGCCGTGCTTTTAATTGTTAGTGTTGGCGCCGGGTCCTCAGAACACATGTTTACTTGAGAAGAATATAGGCCGGAATAAGTCGTAAATCTCGAGTAACGGGTACTCGGGTCGCAATAAAAGCAGGTACTATGCATATGGCAAAAAAAGTGCTGCTATTGTTGCCTCTGTCATTGTTGCTTATTGAGTCCGACTTAACTAGAGCCCTTTTTTTAGTGATGATCTGGGAACTTGCAAGCCAATTACCGCGTTAGGAATTCCCGATTGGAAGTGTCCATGCGATGTCCATGCCGAATCACCCATTATTTGAAAATGCACGCAAATTCATATCCATGTGTCTATGCTATATCCATGAACGATGGATATCCATTTAGGTATTTTTAAGTGAATGGATTTTCGGCATGGATATTGCCATATGGATATTGCATGGATACTTCAACCTGGGTTGCGAAGTGCTACGAAGCGCGATGCTTAGAGATGTAAAATGAAACCTTTAAAACTGAGGTCGTGGCTATTCGCACGCCAATGTTAATACAAGGGAGACTTGAACGCACGTAAACCAACGTAATGCATTTTAAACAGGTGACTTGAACGCACGGAACCCAAAATAATGCACTGTATATGGGGCAGGCGTGCGAATAGCCACTAAAACTGATGTTATGAGCGGGAAGTATTACTGGCCTCGTAGTGTGCGAATTTCACTGAAGAATTTGAAGACTTTTTGGTTCGAAACAATACGCCACATGGAGGGAGTGACAGTTGCTCCTGAGTCACACTTCCACTACTGACTTCCGGTTTGCTTCGCGATGGCGATGAAAGTAAACACTGACTTCGTAGTTTGAAGGAGAGGAGGGGGGTCTCGTTGGTCTTAACCCGTCCACCGACTTCCAGCTGGCCAAATACTGTTCTTTTCTATTTGACCTTCGTTTTCTGCCGTTCTTTCTCTTTGTACACCCCGCTTTTTTCAACATCCGCCCCTGTTGCCAAACCATCGCCCTATTCCTCCCTGGATTTCCAAACTCTTACTGTTAGGCTTCCAAAGAAATCGTTCGACAAGGACGTTATCCAACCCAAAGCGATGCCATTGATGTACCGAGCGAGTTTCGAGCCTCTGAAGATTTTCTGATATTGTGATACTGCCCGCTCGACTCCAGTGCCACGCGTGTTGCCTACCCAGAGCTGATTTGCCAGTTTTTCAGGCATATGATCAATAAACCATCTTAGAATCTGAAAATTTGAATTTAAGAAGTTTGTAGTAGGCAACACGCGCGACAATCGTATCAAGCGGGTTGCATAACCATATCAGGAAACCCCCAGGGGCTCATAACTCCCTCGTCGCAGTATTATCCGCCGACGAACCGAATGCGGTCTATTACACTAGAGGAGGGAGAAAGAAAGTGTCTTCTCTCTTGAAATCACGACTTAAGTTTTTCATTCATAGACGAGTTTGAATTTCTGGAAAACAGTACGGTAGCTTGACCTTAAGAGAGACAAAAATCTTTGAATCCGGAACCCCGCCTTTTCGATTTTATTCTCATTGTCAGTGCACGTCACTTAAAAAAAAATAAAAAAAAATTAGTGCGACCATTTCGTCGGTTTCACAGTTACTTACGAAGAGCTTCCGAGCCGGGCCTGTTTCCGCCTAAGGCGGTTCCTCTCTCCGATTTATCCGACAATAAATCGTGCGCCTATCATTAGCTCAAAACTCACTAAGTCTCCATTCTTTTTTACGAAAACAAAAGCCCGGAGCAGTTAAAAAAGTGAAGGGATAATCAAAACTTTCTCGTTGCGCCCAGGCTCTGCCACATTAACGCTCACTTAAGCAAGGAGCCTATCATCATTCTCGTAAGTGAGAGCGAATATTTTTGAGGCAACTAATGCCTGTGTGACACGTTTTTCAAAGTACCATACGTGTCACCGCAATTTGTCTAGAGCGTAACACAATGCAACTCATTTTCAACGTCCTCGTGTCTTAAGTAATTATAAACAAAATGGCGTCCGCTTTGTTTCTAATTGCCAACGAAAAGAGCGGACCGTAACATCTACTCACGTGGCTTCCGCGCGCTTTCGCTGTATCTCACAGGTATTCGAACCTCGGACGAAGAGAGAGGACTTACGAGTGGCGCCAGCGATACCACTACCGGTACGATACGAGTCTTGACCACGCACAACTCGAACAGGGATCAAGGTCGGATTATTTGTTGGCACAAACACAACTTAACGTGAGTGTATTCGAATCGGATTCGAATTCGGTTGTGGATTTTGGCAAGCCTGCCACAGAATTAGAAGGAGCGTCCTCAATTGGAAAGGATTTGGGACTGTAAGAGGAGGAAAATAACGCGCAATGATTTGAGTCGTTAGAATAGATCATTTCATGTATCTTCGATTTTGAGCGAGGCACTTTGAGTCTGAATTAGCACGCCAAAGAGAGCCTAACCACGGTATCTAGATCTTTGAGGCTAGCAAAAGTAAACGCAATGTGAATTACAATGAGCGGTGCGCTCTCTTTTCGGCCCAACTTTTACTTTAATTAGGATTAAAGGTTTCGCATCTTTAACAAGCGCACCATGACCAAAAACTTGGGGAAGAGCGCATGTACCGAAACAATAAGTACCTACACCAATGCGAGACCCGCTAAAATTCAGTTTGAAAATAATTAATTATAGTCGAAAAATGACTCGGGAAATGTTTGTTTTTGATCAGTGTGCCCAGTTCCTCTCGTTCCCGCAACTCTTTACGACTCTCGTCAAACTATTTTAATTAAAAAACGGGAAATGGCGAATACTTTTGGCTTGCAATTTTTCAAAGACAAGGGAGCAATCATGATAACAGTTTGCTGGAAACAATGTCATTATCGTCAGTTTGTCTCACTTTTCTACTCTGAAGATAGCATTTCTCTATCTCGCTCTCTCGCTTCGTGCAGCAGCATCAAAACTGGACTCATTTCCTTTTTCATCGCTTTACCTCTGTTTTAGATGATTGACTGCCTCTTCACGGAATGTTACACGTTATTCAACGACGCCTTTGTTATTGGCACATATTAAGTCACAATCGTTGTCATCAAGGGAAAATACACAGCCGTTCAAGGCTAATAAGAAACTACGGTCGAGATTAAATCTCTTCGACTTAAAATTGGAATGGCCGCTGCTCCGTTGCAAAAGGTGGGACTTTTGACTTTAAATCGGTTTGCTTAAGAGACTTATTTGTTCCAACTGTCTTTTTTTTTTTTTTTCTCGTATTTTTCCCCATGGGTAGGCAACCCGCTCCTTGTGAGAGCACTGGTTTGAGCACAAGTTTGGAGAAACACCGTTGTAATTTGCGTTAAAATGGCACATTAATTATGAATTTCAAAGGAAAAAATATGGTGTAAAGAAATATTTTTCACTTTGAAACTAAAATTTATTTTTATTATTTTGATTTTTTTTCAGATGACACGGATACTGTTCCTGTTTTTCTTCACGTTCTTCGTCCTTCTTTATTCGGTAAGTTCATCTAATATTATTTTGATGCCTATCACACGAGAACAATATTTTTGATTGGAACAACGGGTTAAGTTGCTAATTCCGGACACTTCAGCGCAAGGGGAAACTATTCTCAAGCGCCTCCGTCAATAATCGCTTTTTCGCGTGTACTGATTTTCGAACTGTGAGGTGTCGAGCCATATTCTAATTAGTAGATATGGAAACATGAGTAATGAAAATGGAATAGAACGAAAATTGTGGTCAGCAGATTACACCTGAAGGCGTTTAACGGCGAAAGTCGAATGATAGGTTTTATACACGCGCGAGTCAATTTTATTTTCTAGCGTTGAAGAAAGCAAAGCATGTGTCTCTAATGTTATGCCGGGGGCGTTACCATGATAAGAAATTCTGCGTCCGCGGTTAGCCTTCTCGAGCGTGGCTTTGGGCTTTTTCAGCTCTGCTAAATTGGAGACGATTCCTATGTATATAGCGCCATAAAAAAACTTGGTGATTGCGCGGTTCAGTCGTCTTTTGTTGAGAAGCGCCTTCTCATCCTAACAATAAGGTGAGCTGCTGGAGCTACAATACCGCGCCGCGGCTAACAATTGCACACAGTTGCAAGAGCAGAGGGAGGAGCGAATGTTCCCCCCATCTGAAAACTTCATTTTGTGGAATCAAATTTATCTTAAAAATAAAAATAGGTCTAAAAATATTTTTTGAAAATATATATTTAAAAAAACAGGGAAATAGTATACATTTTTATTTGAAACATAGAAGTAATGAGATGGGGTATAAGATTAAGATGATGAGCGGGGCGCACCGCTACGTGGACGTAAAGTCCTTTCTTGGAGATAGCCAAGTCCCGTTGCGGGTCCCAGTTTTTTCGATTAAAATTAACCAAATAGCCATTATCAGAATGGACTTGGTTCAGAACACATTTTACCATTAATATACTTACTTTTTAAAAAATCCCCTTTCTGCACGTAAAAAAAATCCTGGTGGCATTTTTTTAAATGAAAAATTACAACCCGTTATTAGGGTTACTTTATTGACAAAATACTGAAGTTGGAAATAACATGGACTCAGGAAAGGGAATGCATTTTTGGACCAGAGCTATTTTAAAAGGCTGAAAAGCAAAGGGGCATTTTTTTCACTGTGATATCGAGTGTTGTGAACAGCTGTTGCTTTTCGGCACCGCTCGCTTATATATCTATAGCATTTTAGGCTTTTTTTTGTGGAAAATCAAAGGAGCAAATTATTGGTGCAAATACCTTGATTTAAAACCGTGAAAAAGATCGCGTTGAAAGATAAAAAATAAAAAGTAACACAACTCCCCACCTCCCCTTACGGTATTTTGAATTCTCGGACACGGCGTGTAAATATCCGTGTTCAATTATTAGACAGGTTTCTCACGATGATGTCACGGAGCTAATCATAAGTCATTCGACCAAAATGATCCGACAAGTGAGATTTGGGCCAACGGGGAGGGTGGAGTCGGCCTTTGCCATCGGCCGCCACGCCGGCGTTGAGGAATTCAGTCAAATCGTTATCATCGTGTGTCCGTCCGCGCCATTTTAGCGCCACCGGCGCTGCGCGGCGGCGGCGGCGTCGGCGCCTGCGGTATGATCGTGCACAGCAAAGTCGCTCGCGTGATTTCTCCTCAGTTCAGTTGTCATTGCCTCTGCTCTACGTTCCGCTAGATGCCACTCCAGCCACTGGAATCACCTGTTTCGCTGGACCGAACTCAAACATTGCTGAAGTTTTCGCAATACTCTTAATGATTTCATTATTCACCCGTCGGTCCGAATGCGCACTCTTCGCGATACCGGTACCTCTTTGCGTTGGTTGACGCTTGCAAGTTCAACCATGGGTTTTGGGTCCGGATGTCGACGGCTTTTGCCCATTCGCCCATTCGCCCGGCAACTAACTGTCGGATCCCGCTACTGCGACATCGTTCTTTTCAACATTTAAATACCCCATTCAACGCTCTTCATCTAATAACGTCATCGCACTCTAATCAGATTCAATTTTCGCAGTCAGGCTTCGCGAGTGAATAGTCGGTGGGAAAGAGGTTACTGCGAATCGAATTATCAGTCATAACGCGTTGTGGGCGCGTGCTTAACATATCGTTAGCGCTCGTCGGCACGCTCATCGCAGTACTTTCCCGCCCATTTTTGAAATCGGGAGCACGACGGACGACGCCCACCCGCTGCGTCGCGTCGCTTCGTGTCGCACTCGCTCCAGACTCTCTCTGTCTGACGTAGGCCTGTATTCACTCAAGGCGGCGGAAGGAAATGAATGAACTAGCTACTGCTGCTGCTGCGGCGAGGCGGTACCGCAGACAAGCGGCCTTCTCGAGACCTAAGTGCGTTACTGTATAGGAAGGAGTCTTTGACATCCAGTTCCCGCGCTTAATGAGGGTCCAGTTTGCTTATGTGCAGACAGCAACTCTTTCGCCGCGTTCCGTAACTTCATTCACCTGTCATATTTTCTAAGCGTCCAATATCGTGCTTGCGCCTATTGACTCTCCTAATTACTTAGCATATCTATAAATGACTTGGAGACATTGCTGGCCTTAACGGGTGAACACGGGTGAAAGATGGAGTGCGGTCCCGTAATGTTCCGACCCATGGCTGTCCGAGTGGCAAGAGTTTTTTCGGAGAGATTTTCACTGACAATGAGTTCATTAATGATGTGACTGTAAAGTTCAAATTTAAATCAATAATTAATCCTCGATAAAACCGCAGAAAATGCTCAAAAAACAAACTCTAATCAGATTCAAAGGCGGTGGAGCAAATAGAAGAATAGGGAAACGAAATGTGTGGTAATGTCTGGCGGTCGGATACCGGTACGTTCCACCGACCGAGGCTTCATTACTGCTCCCAATTTCCGAAAAATGATGCGATTGTTGCAAGGTGTAATAGATCTGTACGCGATGCGCGTGGGTATTGAGTATTGATGATAATAGTCATTGATAGAAATGATAATTTGACAAAACCAGCTCGTGGTTTTGTTAGACATGCGAAGGTCAAAGTTGTGGATGAGTGAGTCAGTGCAAAGAAATGCAACGACTACAGTTCTTGTGATGTGTACCGGTACGCAAGAAGCGAGTGACGGAACGATGAACGGATATCTGCAAAGGGATGTTAGGTTTTTTCTTCTTCAAACATTCGTGCTTTATCTCCCCACTGAACTCTGGATCTCCTTACCAATTCTTTAACTCGTCAATAATAGCGTTTTCTAAGAACTAAAATCTGTCCACGTTCTGTCTTAGCGCGAATTGATAGACTGTATACACCGGTTCAGGTACTTAGGACCCTCTGAATGTAAAGAGACGGATAGTCCAGGTCAAGATTAACCATCTTTGGTGGACTAAAGTAAATGGCCTAGACGTGGCACTATTGTCAGACGGGTTTTTCAACCTGTCTTCGAATAAAAACAAAGAAATCCCCGTTCACCCCCCCCCCCCGATTGTTGTTTCATTCTTCACCGGCCGGGAATTTGGAGAATAGATATATGAAGGAAAGAGAAAGAGCATATAATTGGATAGGGTGGGAGGGGGGGTCTTTTCCGAACGTCCTAAAAGATATCGTAATTTGAGCCGAGACATTACTCACTTTTTTTTCTTGACATCCTGTTGTAAATTAAGGTGCCACTCGTAAAAATACAGGCATTTCTTTGTCGCTTACGAATGAGCTACGCCCTTTATATGAAAAGCAAAATCTTACGACCGTTGAAAAAATCTCTTCTACCAACATTAGAGGTTTTCAACTCTGGAAAAAAAAATCGGCGATTGATTTTTTTTCACTCACTTCTTGGTTGCATTAAAAAAAAGGGAGCTGCCTATTACAGTAAAAACAAATCACCCGTTTCGGGGAATGCTATACCTGTTTTGGGTGTGAAACCAAAAAGGGGGTGGTACGTATTTTGGTTATTTTTCAAGATAGACCTTTGTTCAGCCATATCATTCATCAGGTCTCGGCGAGAGCTTTTGATTGATGTCGCTGAACAAAGGTCTATCTTGAAAAATAAGGGAGTAGTGCGTATTTTAGTTATTTTTCAAGATAGACGTATGTTCAGCCATATCATTCAAAAGGTCTTGGCGAGAGCTTTCGATTGATGTTGCTGAACATAGGTCCATGTTGAGAAATTACCAAAATACGTACTGACCCCGTTTCAGTTTCACCCCCAATCCCTAAAACAGATATAGCATTCCCCAAAATAGGTGTTTTGTTTTTACTTTGTTCACAGGCTGTCAGCACAAGGACAAAATTACTCTCTGATTCATTGGCTATACATAACTGTCACAATAATCAGATTGCCAGTCATCCAGACGAAAAAGAACCAAACAATGTTTGTGCGCAGGCTGTCGGTGATGATCCACGGGGCTCTGAGTACGACGATGATTACGACGACGATCTTGATGACTATATTTACGATGACTATGGTGAGAAGAAGCCCTCTTCGTCCGGCAGCGGCGCTCCGGCGGAAACTTCGGCCTTCAACTTCGTCCGTCTCCTCGTCCTCCGGATAGTCTGGGGCTTCGCCTCCATGTTTGGCCTCCAGGAAGGCCTGGAAGATTTCATGGGGGGAATTTTCGTTCCTCCTGGCGTTGAGACTGACGACGACCTCCTCGGCTTTTGAAAGATTTTTGTGCTTCGAGGTTAGGAACGTTTTTTCAGCGTGTGTTACACGCCCCCACCCAGATGTGTTTCCTTAAATCCATCCTAAAATGGACGATTTGCGCGGAATTTGGGCAGGGGAAGAACATGGCTTATGGCAAGCCCATTCCTTCCCTCCCCGCGCGCTTGGGGCGCCATGTTCGCCCGAAATTCTCGGAAGTAGTTCAAGCTATATAAGCTTTTGTTAGCTTATTCATAATTCAAAACCAGGAAGACAGAATTTAGTTTGCCGTCTGCCTGGCTGGTCTGTTCCAAGCACCACCGTTGAAATAACCCTGCGATAACGTCTATTCATATCTGCATTATCAATGAGATACTATATTTCTAGGAAGGAAAAAAAATCAACAGCGTTTGAGATGTATATTCGGTTATCCATTTTTTTTCGATCAATAATTCATTTGGTACCGGTACTTAACTCACTATCAGGGGATTTCAACTCCACGCTAATAAAAGCCGAAGCTTTCGGTTCGTTTGTTAGTCTGGATTACAAAATCTTTTATCTCTTGGCATGCGAGCGCTGCAGGGAAACGGTGGATGTTAAAAAAAATGACGTCTCGGCAAATTGAGACAATAGCATGAATTACCCAGAGTGAGCTCAAGCATCCAATCTAATCTCTTAACTTGTTTCACGTGCTGACTTTTTTCCCCCTTTTTTTTTCGTGAGCTAAAAGCCATGATAAGTTTTCAAACAGAATAGTACTGTAGTTTTAGTGAAGCTAACTGCTATTTTACCTTTATGCGTTTTGTTTTCGATGTCGGGAAGGATTACATCTTCAGATGTCGGATGAGTGAGGGCTACTCTGTGATTCAATGACACTGAAAGAAACTTTTCTCTGTGCTCTTATCTCCGGCTGTCTGCGCTGCGCAGTACGCTAAACGGGTTATTGCGTGGCAACACTGGGTACTTCGGTTGAAGAACCACAAACAGGAGCAATCCCCACAGAAATAGAAGTAGGGAAAGTAGGGGAAAAAAAGGGGAGGATTGGTATTATTTAGCCCCACAAAGCCTTTCCGGTCATAATGAGTGCAAATAGCAACGGTTGAATTTCCTCCGGCCTCGTACCGGTGCACTGTTTTTCTTTTCTTTTTGTATTTCTTTATTTATATATTTATTTTTTATGTCAATTATTGTTTATTTTGATAAATTTATTATTTATTTATTCATTAAAATATTTATTTATAGATGAAATAAGTGACTGAGGCGTAGGAGAAATGGAGCAGAGGCGAGAGATGGGAGGGGGAACAACTTTTACCTGACGCTCGCTAGGAGCAGTCTGAAGCGCGGAAGTTGAGGTAGGGCGCGCGGAGCGGGATGATGAGGGGTG
>Ga0058701_10001338_pt1 | contig 17357 bp, 14 predicted proteins | sample AgamicOrMae_FD_97039 | JGI IMG/M metagenome (GOLD analysis project Ga0058701, IMG submission 97039) | Agave microbial communities from Guanajuato, Mexico - Or.Ma.e | ecosystem: Host-associated > Plants > Phyllosphere > Phylloplane/Leaf | place: Guanajuato, Mexico | collected 2012-06-04
AAATTGGGTTGCAAGGGAGAGGGGGGGTCCTTATCCCTAATGCGGACGTCCAGAGGAGGGGGGGTTGCTTACCATGGACGTGTGCGGACATGGGGGAGGGGGGGGATCAAACATTTTGGAAAAACTGCGGACGTCCTATTTGTAAATGGCCCCTTACCGCAAGAGGTTAGTTGGAGAGGGAAGGGGAAAAAAGGAGTACCTCTAGGATCGCTACTTTTACGTTTTTTAAGGTCAGTTTTGTGGTTAGTAACTATTTCTGTGAGATTTAAAGTGATACTCTTAGTTTTATGGACTCTTAACTTTAATTTACGCCTTCTCTTCGTCTTGATTTCGGGGTATTAGCTGACACATATCCTCACCATAGTGCGTACGTTGGCTGTCTAACCTCTGTTCGTCCACATAGTTTTTAAGTCGAGTATAACTTTAAATCGGTAATGAAGTCCTACTTAAGGGGAAATTCGTAATGTGGTCGATCCTGAAGTACTGCTATCGTTCCGTCCGCGCGATTCAGCGACAAAAGGTAAGACAACCGATAAGAAAAAGCGATATTTAAAATTAACAGGGTAGCTTAAAGATCACATTTTTCGTTCAACGAGCATAAAACCCGCTCATGGAGAAGTAACGAAGTTCTCCCGTCAGTGGCGTAGCTGTGGGGGCGGTTGGGGTTAGCCCTCCCACCCCCGAGACTTTTACCGAAGTTAGGCAACCCCAATCGACCGACAAAACCCGATCCTCCTAACGCATGTTCCCAAGTGTATTTAAATTTTTGAAGTTGGGAGCAATGCTTCCCGTGACTGTATCAAGTGTTGAGCGCAGTTTTTCGTCCCTAAACCGTCTAAAAACTTACTTACGGAATTCCACGTCACAAAACAGGCTAAACGGTTTGGCGCTTCTAGCAATACATCGGAACATTCACATCGACATTGATGCGGTACTTGATATTTTCGCGCAGAAAAAAAAAAAACTTCGTTCTCTAAAATATTTTTAAGTGATATCTCCAAGGTTATCCCTCAAAACTCTTCGTTATTTGTATGTTCTCTAAGTTATGTGTTACTTCTACATTGAAATATACTAATGATTCTGAACTGTAGTTACTTTGATCTAAGACTAGTTTAACTGATTCCTGCGCACACTGTGGGTAGGCATTCCGCGCGACAAGGGTTCCCTACCAGTTACCCCTCCCCCCGAAATGTGGGCCTACCTACGCCACTGCCTCCCGTGCATTTCGCTAAAAGTAATCCGTTAGAAATACTTGCGCCTCACTTCCGTCTGTTGCGGTAGAGGGCAGCAGACTGCCGGCCGTGAAAAGTTCTTCATGTCTTTCTCCTAGCCGATTCTAGCAACAGTGCAGAGCAGGGGGAGGGCTGGGTGCTCGCAGACGACCCCGACGCTAGCAACTGGGTGCACTTGAGACTGAGAGAAAGGTGCACTCGTGCAAGCAATGCAACTGCAGCGAGCTGCACTAGACTGACTGCATATATAAGGCTGCAAGCGATACTCCCGGCACAGTTTGTCTAGCAAGCAACCCTTAAACACATCCAACATGATGAAGCTGGTAAGTAGCGATCGACGAGTGAGTATTGAGCGAAATCGTTTCGTGTAAGGATACTAATGCGATTTTTCTGAAAAAGGTTGGGTTCTAGTTCTGCATTATTAAAACAAAAATTTGTAAACGTGTTATAAGTTGAATATTCAAGCACTCTTGGGGGATTCTACTCCGTCGAGAAGCTTGACTCCATGGCGACTTCCACCGAAACTCCGCGTGCCTGCTTTGTGCACAGCGGTTATTATTATTTCATTTATTTATTATTATTTCTATGATGATACGTTTGTGTTTAAAAATCAGACAAATTAGGCAAACCATAAAGAAAAAAATACGGTGGGAGGGGGATGAGAACAGCAAAACGTGATATTGTTAAGGTAATAAAACTTTTTAAAAACCTCTGATTCTTCCCTACCCTTGCCGTCTTATCTTGCTGTAAAGTAAAAGAGACAGATTATGCTTTAAGTAAAGGGAAACGTTGCACCAGCCGATCTCCACTACAGCAAACTTATCTCCCCAGCAGAAGACGATCTTCTCCCAAAAAGACGATTTCCTCTCTGCAAGACAGGAAATCTCTGAAAGACGATCTCCCTTCTAGAGGGCTAACTGCCCTCCAGGAGGTGATTTCCCCTTCCCGAAGACAATTTCAGAAGAGTGACCTTTGAAGAGAGATCTTCCCTATTCGGAGCTCCCTTCTCGCTCACGAGAGATTTTCCGTCTTGAACGTTACTATTATTTTAAGGAGCACAGTAATTCTTGTCTCACAATGTCAGCACACATCGTGTAACATGTACTTCAGTGCAAAAATGTAATTTGTTTAATCCTTTAAACACAGGATGACTCTAAAGAGTATTTCCGACGAAAAACAGACGAAGAACATCACCCACAAACAATAACAACGAAAGAAATCAAAAAAATTGTCATATCTTAAAGGGATTTTTATCAATTCTCCTTAAAAAAAAAAGAAATGCGCCCCAAAGGAGTAACTGCCCAAAATGATGGTTCCCCAGGTCCTCCTCGTGGTCGCGGCAGCTTCCTGCGCCCGAGCTGCCCCTGGTCTCCTCGGCGGCATCTCCGTGAGCCACGGCCCCGCCCTGGTCGCCGCCCCAGTCGCCGTAGCGCACGCACCCATCGCCGTGGCACACGCGCCCATCGCCGTGGCGCACGCCCCCGTCGCCACCTCCTACGCCAACCAGGTCCAGATCTCAAGATCCGCTCACGTCGCCGTAGCCCCAGTGGCTGTCAAGACCGTCGCCGTGGCTCCCGTCGCCGTCAAGACCGTCGCCGCTGCCCCCATCGCCATCAGCCATGGCGGTCTGGGGCTCACCTCCATCGGTCACGGAGGACTCGCCCTCGGCGGCATCGGCCTTGGAGGACACGGACTTCTCTAAACATCTCGCCCTGCGCCTTCCCAAAATAAACGTATTTATTTGAAATAGTGAATCTCATTTCAGTGACAGTGCATCATTAAAACTTATATCCAAGCGTGAAATCAACACCAATAAAGTTTCTCCTCAGATAAAAATATGTTTTAAGTGCGCCGTGTGAATTGCCTGCGTTCAAATCCATCTATACCTAGAGACGGATCAGTGTGGCCTCGAACGTAACAAGACAAGAAATAATACTTCTGTATAAGGACTGCTTAATTTGTGCTCTTTTTCCGGGTGTTGTGAAGCGCGTGGGTTGGGTTAGTTTCCATGATGGACCTACAATGTACCATGAAACAAAAGCTCTTGGCAAGAGGTTTCCGTCAATATAACTATTCATGGTGTAATCTCAAAAAACTAACCAGCCACCTACACAAGTTTTACCTTCGCAAAAAATCATATTTTTGATTGAAGGTGGCACAAGTTTTTTTACCGCTAAAGGTAGTAACTCAACCGTACTCAAATAGCGTACTTAATTCATTGAACACAGGATCTCTCGGCAACTCTAAGGTAAAGCTGAGCCTTTTTTTTTCATGAGAACAGCATTCTTTTTTTTAACCTCAAATGAAGCCTCCATTTTCCTAAAACCAAACCCGTAATGGATGATGATTTTATCATCCAAACTTAATGTGAAGTCTTTCAACCGTTTCGAAGGAAAGTCTCTTTGGGCATAAGAGTGCTAAATTGATTTCGATCCGCTTCGATTAACTCGCAGGGGCATCCTAAAAAAAATTAAAAAAAAAATTGACTGGGTGTTAAATCCAAAGATGTGGAACATTTAATTTCTTGCGTTCTACTTCTAATTTTTAGACCCAGCAGAGCGACAGCGGAGGGAGGCATAAGGCTACCTATCAAACCAAACCTGATCTAACTTCGCCGAGCCGTTTACCAATTTTGGACTGCGTTCCTTGTTCCTAGTGTCTTGCATCGTTTAGTTAAAGTTAAGGGTTCGCGGTGTATCGAACCGCCGAAACTGCTGGCAAGGAACTCCAGCTTTAACCCGAGGGGAATTCGACCTCTGCAGCTGCGGCCCGTCTCGGTGCGGCGTGGCCATGAATGCCGCCGCTGCCATGCCGCTTCTAAACGCATGTTTGGCTCGCCGCCCGGCGCGGCGGCTCCGCGCTAACTCTGCGCCACTGCCGTGATAACGCATTATGTTTCGTAACAAGTCGCTTCAGTGAACGAGAACAATCAGAGTTGCCCGAAGAGAGCGGCACTCCTTTAAACCCGACGATCCTGCGTTACACAAATTAAATGCTTTCGTCGCTACCTCGCAGAACTTTAACAAGTAAGATCAATCGGCGAAACAGAAGACGTACTTTTGAACTTTAAGAGGTGTACTTCTATCCTTGCCATACCTTTTTTCGCCGAGCCGAGTGGATCTCTAGCGAGACCATACACAGTACAAACAACCAGACTTCGACTAACCTATCGTCTCCAAGCGTGATGCCGCTTACTTCTCGGCGCCAGTTATCGTTATTATCACGGCGAAGTCAGCTGCACCGTTCTTGCAACAAAAAAGCGAGGCATAGGGTAGCGTAAGAGTAAACAAAAAAAAAACTAAAAAAAACATCGCCGATGTAAAAAAAAACGAGCTGTCGCTTTCCTCTTTGCTAAACTAAAAGTAAGATTTCTTCCGCAGGAGAACGTGATGATATCACGTCGCTTGGAAGAACACCCATACCTAACCCATTTCTCCCTTTTGTAACCGTTAGCGTTAGACGGCATTTTTCCTATGAAATAACGCGATGATATCATGTCGCTTTCATTAACGCTCAGTTTCTATAAATAAAAGACCAGCCAAGAAACAATAAAAAAATACAAGGGTCTTGCAGTAACATTTTTAATGAAATCCGAATTTATCTTTAGAAATTACAGCTTGGCGATGGCAAGATGATAAAGAGAAAAAAGGTAAAATCTTGCCGTCGCCATGCTATCCCCAACACAGTAACAAAACTGTGTTCATTGACGTAGTTGGCTTCATTCGCGGTTCGAAGAAAGGAAAAAAAATATGTGTACACATATTTCGTTTTTTTCTGCTCTGGATTCCCCTTTCAAGTTATTTCGACAAGGAGGCCCGAAGTCATCAAATATGGCAACATTGTTTTCATTTTTCCCCCCTCCGTAAATTAAAGAGAAATTAAAACAAAGGTCCCCATCTTGGAATCGAATCCGCGTCTGTCTTTCGAGAAGTCAACGTTCTGACACAAGACTAGAGCGATGTTACGATAGAACTTCATTACGAAAGTGATTTTGATGAGAGTGAGCAGATGTTGCGCTGGTTGACTAACTACTGGAGGGTATGAGTTATGTTTCCAAAAACTATAAAACAAGGGGAAAAATATAGTTTGGGTGTTAAACAGTGGTATCTTGTCACAGAACATTCTCACGACCGCTCAACACGTTCTTACAAATGTATTAAACTGTTGCTATGGTAAAAATCGGCCAAATAAGTTAAAAATTGTTTTTTTTCTGTTTTCTTTTTTTTTTCGAAAACAGTCGGACTTTTTGACAAATTTCTCCCATCACTGACTTAGGCGTTTGACTTCATGCAAAAACTGTCTTGGGTCGAGATCGCTACAGCCAACCGTTTCGGAGATGGCCTATTTCGGGTCGAACTTCAGGGGCGTTTTTAGCCCCCTAAATTTGGGCTATCGACGATTTCACAAGGTTCAAAATTTGCCATGGGGTTCCTTCTTTCAAATAAACCATGGTTCATTACATTCTAGAGTTCCGGGTCAGAGCCCTTTCCTTGTTAGAGGAGCAGCGCTCTCGAAGCATGGCTACGTTGGGAAGAGATTGTCAGAAGGCGCTGACTGCGCTCTCTTGTGTAAGCTTGGAATGAATAAAAGTCAGTCTTCGGATGGCTCGGGCAGAGATTCGAACTAAACTTAGTAACTCATTAACGGCATCCTTGAGTTCCCTATAGATACTGATAGAGTAACCGTAGTTAATCGGGAATTAACCAGGAACACAATAAACACGCACTCGCTCGGTCCAGCCTACCACTCGGACGGCCGGTCGACTCTCCTCCCTGGCTGTTTTCGATTGGTTTCCGACTAGGCGGCGCGCGACTTATTTTCTCCGCGCACGAGGGCATGCTCATGTTTTTGCGCGCAGAGGTGAATGTGAGTGGATGCCGGGTGCTAATTTACAGACAAGTTATCAAACAAGAACAAGGTTCATCTAGGCCTATTCGCTATCCTGATAAAAAATGGGTTCTTGTGTTCTAGAGGGCGATGGTCCGCTAAGTTCACAGTGGTTGTTGAAATAAAGGCATCGGAAATAAAGGAGGTATTCATTGGTAAACGGTTTTAATAATTCATATTTCAGAGAACAAAAAATTCCCCCCTCACAAAAAAACAGGTCAGTTACACATCCATTCCTAATACTAAAAATACAAATAATGCTCGTAGACATTAAAATCATTTAACCCTATCAATTCGGTCAAGGTAAGTATCGTTCTTAACCTACTTTTATTTTAAATGTCATATATTAACTAAGAGTCTTAACAACTTGCGCAAGTTTTCTCAAGTTTGAATAATCACTTCTGTTACAATCAGTTTATCCCTGAAAAAGGATCATGCTTTATTTGATTAGCGAGCACTTCCCGAAAAACTCCCGCTATGCTAATGAAATAAATTTAGTTTGGAGATCCCACTCCACATTGCCTTACAACTGTACCTTCTATCACTTAGTTTCTTCCGAGGTTTCTTCCGATTGCAATGGAAACTTCCATCATCTTCTCGAAATACACTGTAATTGGCATTTTTACAGGAGGACAGACTTGGTTTCGCGAATTCGCACTTTGTTGTTTTCTTCTGGACTGGCTCTGTTGCTGGGGGTTGCGCACCTGAAACCGTGTTTGATTCCAGTTTCCTTGCTGCGCTGGATCCGGATCTTTCTACCAAGGTCTGGAGTAACTGCGTTGAAATCCTGGATGGGTCGTTGGAGCTGGACGCCCTTGTTGTGCTTGTGCGGCGTTTGGGGTGTACTACCGGTATTCCGTCGGCATGGAGATCACCTTGCACTGTGTGCAGCTAACCTCCAAGTGGTTGATCGGCGGGACGAGGCGCGCCTGTTGCGCTATTTGTTCGTCGATCTACTCTTCCCGTAATGCTGTATTTCTTGTTTGTTCAAACGTGGCCGTGACTGGCATGGACATCTGTTTCCCTTTTGTTTCCGTGCTGCTTACTCCGCTCTGTAGTCTATTCCTCAGCAGCGCCTGATCCCTATGATTTCCGAAGTCGCATTTGTTGGCTGTTACAGCACTGCACAATAGTTCGAAATTTTCTCATTTAGTTTTTGTAGTCGTGTGTAGAATTGTACGCGGTATGTAAACACACACGCGGCCGGTTCAAACTTTTCTTCAAATCGGCGGAATAGCTCCGTTGTTGAAAATTCCAAGGCGGGTCTCGCGGGGCGCACGCGTCAATCAAGTATGCGGCCGCTCTTTGCCCTAAGTAATTTATTAGAATGTTCTGCCTACGCTTGGGTACTAAAATCTCATTAGGGACTTCGTTCATATCACAGAACTTTTGGAATAAATACGCCCATTTCGTTATGTTGATTGCGCTATTTGGGTTGTAAGGCTCCAGGTTGTCGTATAACGGGGCTTGCAGAACGGTACATACTTAGCCGGAGGAGGAGGTAGTGCGTTTTGGGGATTTGCTTCTTGGATTCTTTGACGGGTTCGGGGCTGATATGGGCGGGCATTTTCTCTGATATTAGCTTCTCGTGCCGGTGCGTCCATTGCCGCTTGCGCCGCGTTCTGATTGTTGCTTCCTGCTGCCATTTTTCTCACTGTTTTCGACAATTCTTGTACACGAAATGTCACTTTTTCACTGTTCACTTTCTTTTTCACTTTTTGTTTTCACAGTTCGTCACTTTCCTCGTCTTCAATATGCTATGTTCTCCGAAATATGAAATATCAAAACCGTTACAAATAAATATCTCCTTTCTTTCCGATGCCTTTCTTTCAATAACCACCCTGAACGTAGCGGGCCACCGCCCTTTAGAACACAACAATGGGTAAGTCTAAGCGTCAAAGTTGCGTAGAATTTCGTTAAGGGAGATGTGAGGGAACAGTGTGTTGGTTGAGGTTATATTCACATTTAGATTGTTTTTAGGTGTTCTTCGATGTTTGTCCTTACTATATTAAGTTCTTGATGATGTGGGTGGTTTAACATTTTACCGGCCTCATTTCGTCTGTGACTGTGGTTGCCGAACTCATTTTGTGTGTTTATGTGGAGAGGTCGCTACAGCGTTGTTCCCCCCCCCCTAACCTTCTCATTCAGTATGCATTCCATGTAAAACTATGTTCTGCTATTGGCAACTTTATTAGCCGTATACACACTGATAAGAACATTCTCCAGTATATTCTGATGACACATAGCTGTTGGATTGTGCACTGTGACCATTTTGCCCTTTTATATTACCCTAGCATGAAATATCGAATTTCTTGTCTGCAGGAGGGTCCACTATAGAACAGATGCTAAGACTTACTATATATATTATTGACAGGGACAGGGAAATGAAAACCAACCAGTTCTCCGAAGGCCCCAATCGACCTGCTCGCTTACTCAGGAAGTGGAATATGAGGCAGCACAAGAGGTCAATGCTATGGGTAACCTCCATAAATCAGGTTCAATGTGGCGGGAGGTATGTAATTAGTACAAGTAGTGCAGTATGTTTAAGGTGGCCTTAAATTCAGTGAGTTTGGTCCTGATCTTTTTGTCGTTTTTCTAGGTATCATGTTTAACATCAACCCCTGGGCAAAAAAAATGAGAGAAAGTTCAGGGAAATCCAGAGAAAACCTTTGGAAAACCGTACTATTTTCAGGGATTCGATATTTTTTCCCGGAAATGCGTAAATGCTATTCGGATTTTGGATTTTTACTCCCGTAAAAATTGCTCAGGTTCTATATACTGTATGTGTTCAGAGATCCGAAAGAAAAGTTCGGAGTGCTTTGTTATTTACTCATCCTGAAAATAAGTTCGGTTTGCCTTCAGAATTGTTTGGACTCGAAGAAAATGTTCGGGTGTCCGAAGATTTATTGTAGTTCAAAAGATCAAAAAGCTTACAGCGCAGGAAAATTAGGGAACGAAACTTGCAAAGATTGTTCGGAAGCTGGAAAGTGGCGAAATTGGTCCTTCTTATTGTCCGCAATAAAATACTAAAAGTCACGCGTCCGCGTCCCAGTTTTTTGGGGCCTTAAACCCGAAAAGTTTCGTTTTTTCTTTGGAATTGGAATGTTTTGAACAGTTTATCCCAGAGCGTTGCTCTAGGCTCAAATGAAAGAGCAGACAAATCTGTATCGATCTGAAAAGAAATTAACGATATACGACCACATCCGGTTGAACAGGAAACGAAAAAAGCCCGCGAAATACGATTTTGTGGTGGCCACCCCACAGTGTTTTCACCGTACACGTTTTATTTTTTAAGATTTGAAAAAAAAAAGAAACGATCGATATAAACCATGCAGCATAAAATTTACTTTCTATTGGAGTCTTTAGTTTTCCGAAGCGATGATAAACGGTGGCGGAGGTATCAGAGTTTAAATGTAGCGGCACGATTAGATCCCCACCCTCCTTGAACTTCAGGTTGTTCATTGAATCTGACTTACTCCCGAATCGTTAGTCCTAGAACGATCATTTTGGTATACATTAAAAGAGGATACAAAAATCTATTAATATGAGTACATTCAGCGCTATGTACTCGCATCCTGCCCCACTGAAAACGCAAAATTCCAGAAAATTTCAACATTTTATAGTTGTTGTTTTTTTTTACTTTCTTCTAGAGACGCAGAGAAAACATTAAAAAACGAAAAAAAAATAATCAGGGTTATGATCGCAGTAATTACCGTTTGGTAAAATATCGATTGAACAACCGAAAAAGCAGGACAGATTCACGCGGAGGGAGAGCAATTTAATTGTTGCTAGTGTTGCGCGCAGGTTGCGCGGCAGTCTTTCAGCGAGTAGATTCCGAGCTGGCCGGTTCGCCAACTTTAATTTTCCTACAAAAGCACGTATGTAAGTCCTTTTAATGTCAAACAATATCTCAAACTCTTAAGTGCATTTTTTGCAATAATAATGCACTCATACACTTTTACTCGGGAGGTCAACATTTTCTTTGATATTTCTTTAAACAAAATTGATAATTCAATTTAAAAAAAATTGGTACTCTTGAAATTGTAAGTTATTTCTTAAAATATTGGTTGAAGCATTATGGAACTGGAAGTTGGGGAGGAGGACAGTCCTATTTCATAATTGTGCTTACCGATATAATAAGGAATTAGATTCGAATAACTGCCGCGTAAACTGACTCGCCGGTCTCGCGGCCGGAACCACCTGCAATTCTTCTGGAAGCCATGTCCGAAAGTTTTCGAGTAATTTGTGGCAGACCTTTACAGGAAGATATTGTACCGTCGCCTCTTCATCTAACGATGGAACCACCGAAGGACTCAAAACCGACACCGCCTGTAAGCTGACATCAGAGGGGAACCGCCGGTAAGCTGACATCAGAGCACGGAGAGGTCTTGAGAGGACTAGCCCGAGACAAAATAAAGAGTATGGGGGTGAAAGACTTCAGAGACTAAAACATACTCCATGCCATACTCTTCCCATATCGGTCAAGTGTATGGGACCGGTACGGCAATAATAGTCTGGATAGAGTATGGCAAGAGTATGGCTTTGTGGTAAATCCCATACTCCCGCTGCGGTGCGGGCCTGGTATGGCAAGAGTATGGCATCGGTCGTCCGATCCATATCCCGTTCGTAGCGTGCCTGTGCCTATATTGTACCGACGAGGTACTTGTTTACGTTTTACTACCAGTCTTATATCTACATGGGCACACTTTCGCATAAGTGCATAAGATTTGTAATGAAGGCCATAACTGACGGGATGTGCTTTTTATTTTACACGAGAGTTTATCTTGACAACATAAAAATTCGAATCAAAAATATTAATTTAGACTCAAGACTATCACCCAGTCTGCGCGAAAAGAGTACAAATGCAGAATTTTCTTCAAGACGCAATGCATTTTAGATAAACTCCCTGTGGGAAGAGATATGTCCCCATTAAGCACAGTCGGTGACACCAAAATATTAAAAATTATTGATGAATAATCACGATTATTATAGTTTGAACTCCCTAAGCCGTTGTTATGATCAATTTCTGCGAATTAGTGAAAAGCATCTCGACAAAGGGCCTTTTGTGTTGTTGTACTTGTAAAAAATACGCAAAAACAACAATATTTTAAAAATTGTCACTATTGTTCTGAAAATCCACATTATTTCACAAAACCATCCGTATGGTTGTGTTTTCTTCGTAGAAAATAGAAGGATGCGATATACGGAAAATCATTTTTGTAGCATTTTGAATAATAAAAAAGTTGGTAATTTATCGGTTTCCTGACCCAGTAAAAAGAAACGCTCAACCTACGGTGAAAAATAAACTTCAATTTAAATGTAATATTGGGCCAAATCGTTTTTTAAAGTATATTTCTTTAAACTCAATTTACAACAAAACCCATCTGATGAGAGTACCTACTGACTGAATTTTAGTCATAACAAAGTAAAATTTATGGTACAGAATATGATGATGAGAAAGAACTGCGAAACGTACAAAAGGTGCGCATTCTTAATTATTAATCACGAAAATTATCGATTTTGATTGCATCGACCTATTATTTACAATAGTTTCATGAGCCGTATATTTATTAAACTAAAAACTTATCTTAACATCTAAATTATTATGTTTAATTCAGAATAGGGCTCCATGAAATAAAAGTGTTCTAAGAATGGCTCGAACAAGAAAAAAATTGTTTTGGATAATTGCGAGACAGAAATCGTACTTTAAACTATTGGTTTCATGGTCACGGTCTTCACAAAGTAAAATTTACCTCATAAAAACGAGAAACCCTGCTGTAAGTTGTTGCTGAACCTTTTTCTGTCGGAAACAAGTCCACAGATGATGTCAACATGAAATAGCGACGCTGACGGCGCGCACTCACACACACAAGTCCACTCCCGCAGTGCACAAAAATTCAGCTCAACAAAACATACCCCATTACTGTGAGCTTGAATACTTCAATAAGGAGACAGCGATGCACTACACTCGACAGAAGTCAACACTAAAGTGAACACATGGAGGCTCGAGCCGAGAGTTGCTGTCCTCGAAAATGCTGTGAAGCGACTGGATTGACTGGATCCTTCGGTCTTCACGCCGGGCTGGGTCACCGGACCCGCGGTGGGGAGGGGCAACCAATCAGGCAAAAGCCACGAGGACTCTAGACTTTGGCCATACTCTTGCCATACTCCTCGACATTGACAGCAGTGAGTATGGCTGAGAAGATTCTCGTCATGTTATGCGTAAATACGCCGCCAGACTCCAGAGACTGCTCCCGCATACTGTAGCCATACTGCTTTCAGAGCTCCATACCTACTCCTACACTCTTTTTGTTTCCTTTTTGTCTTGGGAGCTTCAATTCCCCTTCAGAGCAGAGTATTTTTTTTCTTTCTTAATACCAATTTTCATTATACCGGGGGGTGAACTGTACTGTACATTCTACCTTGTTAATATTTGTTGAAGGCTCAACGTAAGTGTTCCTTTGCACGTAGCGTAGTTGATTTAAGATGGTGTGTTTTCCTTAAGTTTAGGGGAGAGAGGTTAGATAAGTACCGCGAAGTACAAAGCTCACTGCCACTTGAGATTGATCTGAGTGTCGACATAAGTCTTGATTCCTTCACTTTGGCGGAGTGGTTTCTTCACGTCTCTTGCTACTGTTTGTTTTTCATAGGACTTAAAGTAGGATTTAGTATATTATCCATTTGTGGATAAAAACTTCGTTATCTTGATTTTGACATATGTCGCTCGTTTTGTCATATTTTTTAGCGTAAGCTAATTTAACTTTTTCGAGGAGATTTCACCATCACCATCAGAATTCAAACTTGCGACGATTCCTTATCACAAAGGGGGGATGGGATGGAATTGGCTCAAGACTGTTTTTCTTTCATTCTCCACAAACAATGTTGCGAGGTATAACAGTCTGTGCACCGAGGACTTCTTTTGTAAACTGTGCGATGGTTTTGGCGGGAATCTCAAATACCAATACTCTCGTGGAATGTACAACTGGAAAGCAATACCAGGGAAGACGTGAGCGCCGCATTTTTTTCTCATGCTTTCTTCTTGTCGGTTTCATATGCGTGTTGCCTCACCCCATTTTTTCGCCGAACTTCCTCTTCAAAATTGAAGATCTCCGCCCGAGACAGCACTACGTATGTAATTTACACGCGCTGCCCCGGCCAGTCTCACTCTATTTGTGATGATAAAATTACTCTTGGTGTGAATTTTACCATCAGCTTTACAAAAGTGTCCAGAACGGTTGATGTTTTCATGCTGAAAAAGAATCTGGATTTATTTTTCAGGTCCATCAACACCATATCTAGGAATTCTCTGGTTAAGGTCAAAGAAAAGGCTTAGGGGGGTTCCAGAGAACCCAAAGGCTGAAAATGAATCAGCTTATGATATTTGGATTTATATGGCAGGAAATACTGCTCAGGTTAGTGCTCAATAAAACCCTTTTCATTTATGAATCAACATTTGGTGATTTACTCTCAGAATAAATTACTTTTGGAATAGGCATTTTAAATCGCTGTAAGCTGTATGATCTCCCTTAAAAAATATAAAATTGCTGCGACTCTGAACGGCGCCGCAGGCGCAGTTGCCCATGTAAGAATTCGAGATTCTGACGGGTGCCGCAGGCGCCTTTGCGCTGAGAATCTCAAATTACCGAGATTTTCACCGGCTTCCCAGGCGGTTTGCACTGAAAAACGCAAACTAGCTCGTCTCTGACAGGCGCCATAGTAACGCCTTCGTCCCGAATAAATCAAAATACCGTGAATTTTAGCTTGCGCTCAAGGCGCCTTCGCCTTGGAAGACTTCTTTGACTGATTTGCGCTTCAGGCGTCGTGTTTTTAAATGAATCAAAATACCGCGACTCAGATTAGTGTTGCACGCGCCTTTACTTTCTTTTAATTCGTAAGTTTGTATGTGACCAGTGTCGCTCTCTCCATTCTTAATTGCTTACAAGTACCGTACGTATTTAGCAAACTGGAATATTTTATTCTTTTGGGTATGAGTGTGCTTTCTCGTTGCTCGTAAAATATTGGTCGGATAGTTACATACGCTGAAGTGAGATAAGCATTGAGGCGGGCTTGATATTCGTAGTCTAAACTTCGATTAGTTTTTTCAGTAAATCAAAAACGAGCAAAAATCGGTTACTGTACTTGCGAACAATCTTACAACCATGGTACCCGTTATTTGAAATGGACATAATATATATTTTTTAAAACGTCGAAAAATCGGGTCGGCCCGCCTCCTGTTTTGGCGGCATATTTCCAATTAACCTTAGCTGCCACCAAAATTGGAGGCGGGCCGACCCGATTCATACTTTCTTTTCATCTATACTTATTAATTATGTTAAATATATTTTGTATTGTTTTACCAAGAGAGTATAGCATATTTTTGACAGCGGTGGGCTGTTCCGTTACTTTTTGAGTTTCGATCTTTACACTGTGCTCGAAAGTCGATACCGTGAGGGTAAAATGTTCTCCCTGATTAAGCAGATGACTCCCAGCCAAGTACAATTTTATGCGTAAACCAAAATACCACAAAAAAGGAAGGCGCATTTGAAAGCACATAATGTAATTGCAAAAAAATCAACAACTCTCATCTGATTTGCTTATGAAAAAAAAATTGCTTCCCATTTTTTTAGAAACTGCACAACGTATTTCTTGCCAGTGAGCGGAGGGAGGAAAGAGGATTTCAATAAAACTAGCGCTTAAAAAAGTCAGATTTTTTTGTGGAAGATGAGATTCAGCGGCGGTAGTAGTGTGAGAGAAGTCCGTAGTCGAGACCAGCTCCCAACCCGTAACCGTGGCCATAGCTGTGGCCGTAGCTGTGGCCGTAATCAAGAGAGTGGTAAGACAAAGGCTTGACCACAGTGGCTACTGGGAGAGGGGTGTAGCTGAGGTGGATAGCAGGCTTGTCAACCTGAAAAAAAAACACGAGTTTTTAAGTCGCTTGCGCCGATAATTACGTATTTGAATTAACTTTTGTGTGCCAAAAATCAGGAACTACCGGTAGCATTTTTGGAGTCGGGAAGCTTTTAGATTTTCTTTGAAAAAAAAAAAAGCATTCGAAATTCCAAAACAGCTCTCTGATGATGTGTGAAAATGATGAAATCCGGTAGCTGTGCAGATCGTGCTTTTTCTGCAATTATCATCACTAGAATAATGTTTGTTTTCTGCTTACTGTCACGTTATAGCCCACATTGAGGAAATACCCAATATTATTACGATGACTTCGAGTTGTATTAGTTTTTCATGGAGAGCTACCATGAAAGTTCTAAATGTTAATGTCAATTAATGATGTGCATATTAGATCATTTCACCGAAATCTATTTAATGTTTTTTGAATGCATACCGAATAAGGCGCGCTACTCTGTGGCCCAGTCAGTTTAAACACCGATGCCAAACCCATGCCGTATTTTAAAATTTGATCGAAAGTTTCGTTCACAAAAAAGGGAGGAACAAATAGTTTTCGTGTTAGCAAAACAGAAACAGAAAAAAAAGAATATTTTTATAAATAAAAAAAAATCAGCAAGACCCCCGTTTAATCAACCGTAAAATTCTTCTGTCCGATAAAATTGACACACACAAAATCCTCTGTACAAATGTGTTGGACAAGAGATATCGCAGGTTTAATTTTACTTACCTAATAACTCGAAACTCTACTTTAGCTTTAATCGAACGATCCTTATCCGTTAATTTCGATAAAATACTTTTAACGGCTACTATCAAACACCGAAAAAAACAGTGTTACATTCCAGCACTTCGTATGAAAATTACGGTTACGTAAAGGTATACGCATGGGGGGGGGGTCGACCACAGGCTACGAACCGTCACATCTCCGGAGGAGGATTCTACAGGTGGCCTAAAATGCGTTACGTAGTTAATGGACGACTACTTATTGACAATATTATTTTACGCTAGCGATGTTTTTAACACTTTTGCTAGATGCAATAAGTGTAGTTTATCGGAATAGTCTGAGCACGTTGGGTAGCTATTTCATCCTAAATAAAACTAAGATACTGTATAGCAATCATTTCTGGTATTCTAGCCTTTTTTATAGCAATATTAGGACTGGAGTGCTGTCGTAAAATGGTGGGAAGCCATTAAAAGTCTTGTAGAAAATAGTCGTTCAATAATGAATAAAGCTTCAACACAGAATTTAAAATCAATGTGTGACCAAATTCAGAAAATGTTTTCGTGTTATAATTTTATTACAGAAAATGTGTGGGCACTTGTAAAACAGTAATAAAAAAATACGGCAGGGTTATTTTTCATTGATGTTTTTGCAGATGTTTTTTTTTATCATGAATGAAACCTTTTGTGTTTTTAATGACAATTTTTTATCGAAAAACTACGACTCTATCGTATGCCCTTAGTAGGAAATCTTCCGTTGTATGAGCGTTTTTTTTTAACTCTCTTTATTTTTTTTAATCACGAAGGTTTATTTTTTTTTTCGTCGGGCAGAGCTTTATCATCTGGTAAAATATAAATATGGTTTTGTGAATATTTAATCGAAATTTTACTTGCATCGTGGCGAAGAAATACATACAAACAGCAAGCTTGCGCTTGCGAGCTCTAAAGGACTTTTTTTTATCGCTTTCACGTAATTTAATTCCGTTCAATCCCCCCCACCATTAAAAAAAGAAAATTGAATGGAGAGGAGTGTACGCAAAATCATGTCGTGCTGTCGTTTTTACATGGCATTAGTGGGTAGGATTCCTCTTGAACGAAGTCTTACTCTAACTTGTTCGAAGGAAACGAAATGATTTCAAGTGGAGAGCATTTTCTCTTGGAATGAAAGTATTTTCCTTTCATTTCAATAGTATCCCCCTATTTGCTAGAGCATCACATCATCCTTTGCGAGCGCATTCAAATGATGTCGGCAGTACATTTTTAGTGAAGATCATCCTTTTTTGGCTGTATAAAACCAGATTATTAGACTTCTCATGACCTTCTTTAAAAAAAAAAAAAGAGATAGGCCTAAGTTTGAATTTGCCTTTCTGATCTAATTTTTTGACCTTGATCAATATTCTCTGATTCGACACAATCAACTATGTCACATATCGTAAGATCATCGTTTAAAGATTACTGTATTTCTTGTGGTAGTTATCTGAAGGTGGAGGTTTCGCCGTAAGTTTTCGTCCAGACACAAGCAAAAAAAAAAAAAAAAAAAAGTATATCTGGCATTATATCTAATTATATAAAAAAAAAAAAAAATGTCTTAGATAAGAAAAAATTTTTAAAATTTAAAAA
>Ga0058701_10001339_pt1 | contig 17355 bp, 8 predicted proteins | sample AgamicOrMae_FD_97039 | JGI IMG/M metagenome (GOLD analysis project Ga0058701, IMG submission 97039) | Agave microbial communities from Guanajuato, Mexico - Or.Ma.e | ecosystem: Host-associated > Plants > Phyllosphere > Phylloplane/Leaf | place: Guanajuato, Mexico | collected 2012-06-04
ATCTCCATAACTTTGAAACGGAGATATATACGTCAGAAATGACGAAATAAAATCGTTAGATCTTCAAGAGATCTACGAATTTGATTTTAGCTTTTTTGTCATATCTCGTTTTGTTCCAAAGTTACGAAAGTTTTTTAAAAAAATTGGAGGGCGCAGTACATTTTTGACTGCTAGTACCTAGCCATTTCTCTACTCTAGGTCATAATATTAATCTTGAAGTGCAGCTTAAAATGCACCGCATATTATTCAATGTGCGCTTTTGTACATTTTTTGAAAAGAATGGTTGCTGAATTTTCTAGTATATGATGGAAACTTACGTGGAAACGCTTTTGGTACTGATCGGAAGTAACCACCAATTTAAATAAGATCTTCAGCTTTGAAGGCATTTTCTGATAAAAATTTCGGCACAGCCACCTGTTGAAGAATTAAAACTCAGAGCTACACTTAAACCCCCGATGATTGGGCAGGAGTATCCGAGCCGGGAAGGTGGTTTTCATTTTTGAAATTTTATCTTGCCACTTGGGGTTTTACCGATTTTTCCTATTTTTAACAGCCTATTTTTAAAGTAGCGTAATTTATAGATTTTAGCGTCTCAAATTTTCATTTGTATTTTCTATAACGGTCTTTGGGGCTATAATGGCTTTTTACGTGGACGCATGTCAAAGAAGCGAATCTTGCTGTTCAGTGTTTCCGTCACAATGTTGGGGCTTTTCCCTTTTCACGACGTCTTAAGTTTTACCTGTAGGGAAACTTCGTTGCAGTGTCTACTACACCTTCGAGTGACGTTCGCTGTTTTTGGTCTATAATGCATTACTTGAAAGCTGCCGCGTGATATTTTTCTATCGCCAACAAGTTCATAAAAAAAAACCTCGAAAACCCGCAAATTCAAAGAAGAAAAATTAGCAGAAAGCAATTTACACTACAAAGTATTAGTACACTAAAAAGTGACCTTAAAAAAGTACCTAAAAACATTTAAAAGCGAATGAATCTGAATTACAGCGAGTAGCATTTAGTTAGTAGAGTACGAATTATACTGAAAAACAAGTGAACCTCACCTCACCCGAAGGCATGTAGATTTCCACTCAGGAGGGAGTGGACTTAAGGATATTTCCCCGTGGCAAACTAATCAAGTTGACACGGAACTGTTAAATGCACGTTTTAAAATAATCTAGAGCTTAGAATCTCTTTAAGACAAGAATAACAGATGGGTCCAATATTTATCCCCGATTACATCAGTTGATTTCGAATTTTCAAAAAATCTACAGTAGCTGATTTGACTCATTTTTCACGAAAAATACGTATTCTTTTGAGGTTTTTCTCGGATTTTGCTTAAACGAAACGGTGAAGTTTCAATTTTTGGGCTCAAAAATGTTGTAATGGGGTTTAAACTGAAAGAAATTTTTTTACTCTGTCTTCACTAGGTATAGCTAAATTTCTCGATTATGCCCTTTTTTTAATGAGGTCTCCAAATATCACCATATTTTTTGTCACATTGGCAAGCTCAAACTTGGAAACTAAATGGTGACACTTTTTTTAATGTTACAACTAAGCGAGGATGTATGATAGCCACAAACTGTATCGATTTCAGCTTTTTATCTTCCTTTTGTCACCGCGGGGTAATATCCTTTACCCAATACAGCGATGCCGTTCGGCAACAGAAAAAAAAATATTATAGAGGATCTTTTCAGTTTAGTATTGTCACAATTTAAAACATATTCCCCCTCTGGGAACCTAAAATTTAATAATTTAGGCATTTTTCAAAGCTTAAAATTGCATATTTTGGTGGAAAAAATCCTTTCAATTTCTCTTAAGCAGAAATTTGCTACAAATACTTTGGGCTGTTATGGGTTAAGAAGACAGTGAAGTAAGGCTTGCGTAGATTGGAGGATCAAGTGCTAATATGTGTTGTGTTTTCGTTTCAGGCGCGGTTGTGGGGCCAAGTGATACGAGAGCTGAGGCACGGCGTCCAGCTGAAGAAGGTCCATTACTCCCGCGCGCCAGTCGAGTTCGAACTCACCCCCTACGAGATCCTCATGGAAGACATCCGCGCAAGGCGCTACACGCTTAACAAGGTGGGCTGTACCCTTGGCGACATTCCCCATACAGTCAAGAAGGACGCCCATGCACTGATCCTCGAATTTATTCGCTCCAGGCCCCCCCTGCGTAGGGTGAGTTACGGTGGCGGTGCGGATGGGTCGGGTCGGTGACGGGGTCATGTCTTCCTTGAGCTCCTTCTTACCCTTCTCGACGAACACATACTGTATTTCACGCAGCGGCAACTACCAGTTGACTGCTGAGACTGAGCTCTCAATATTTCAAGTTGCACTTTCTACTCCTTTGTGTTGAGCCGTTTGTTCTCCAAGCGGAGCGAAAGTGACGCGAGGCACATAGCACCTAAGCTATGCGGTTGTATGTCAAGACAGAGGGTTCAACACACGAGATAGAAAAACCACATTCAAGGATGTTTCATCGACTTATTTTTAGCTAGTCAGTCACAAACAATTTGTACAAAAAATGACAAAACTGTGTTAAAAAAATTTGAAAAAACATAATAAAACAGTAGCAGCATTTGACCAAAGGAACAATCGAGATTAGTTTGCAGCCAATAACTATGGTTAATTTAATTCTTTATAATTGTCGCCGTTGCTGATTTGACTCATTTTCCTCTGTATAATGTACTTCTGTTTTAAGAGGTTTTTAACAAATATTTTTGTTAAACGACGGTAAGACCCCGTTTTTTATTCTCAATTTGTTTATCTTAACTCGATCAATCAAGTTTGTTTTTTAAACAAATTTATCAAGCAGATTTTCTCGTAAAATGCGAAAAACTTCAATATTTTAGTACGCGTCCATATAACGCTAGGCCTACGTAATTCTTGCTATTTTTGAATGCCTGAAACCCAAAAATTAGGACGGTGACAAGTCGTTTTTAGTGGTCAGATGTGTTAAGGGCATCTTAACTCTATTTCTGATTAACAAAAAGAGCCTGTTGTCGGCACCCTTTAGCCCGACGGAACATCCTTAATAGAAAAGAGAGAGTGAAGAATACCATTTTCCCGTGAAATTTCCCTTTCCCAACGAGGCTGTATTTCTGACAACGAGTGAAACATGTTGAGTGAATCAATAATTAGTCGATTATGTTGAGAATTAGGTCTCCCGGAAGAAAACATCCCTCTGCCACAAAGACGTATACATATATCGTTTTTAAATCGCGAGATCAGGATGTCCCTGCTGAACTTACACGTTGACTGAATGTACCTGATTATCGAAATTAAATTGCCTTTCAAAGACTTACTCCGTCCGGTTGACGACTGAAAACGAATTATAACAACAAGCTTCCGCCCTAAAATCGTGATCCCTCGAAATATTTTAAACGTTCCAAATATATATATTTATTGGATGAAACCGATATCAAAATTATGACTACTAACCTTCGAGTAAAACATATATTCGGATCTCTTAAAATTTAAAATGTCATCTTCTGTGGAAGACTTTTTTCATAGGAGTAGTATTTCTGATGAAAACCGTAAAGCTATATTAAAGGTACTTCGACTCGAAACATCAAATTGGTTTCTCTGAATATTACAGCCTGTTGCTGAAAAATTAACCCACTACCGCCCAGCGATGCCGTTCGGAACAGAAATTTTTTAGAGGATTTTTTGAGTTCAGTATTGTAATAATTTAAAAAACATCACCCCTCTGGAAACCTAAAATTTAATCTTTTGGGTATTTTCCAAAGCTGAGAATTGCGTATTTTAATGGAAAAAATCCTTTCAATTTCTCTTAAGCTGATTTTCACTCCAAATACTTTGGGCTGTTTTTGTTAAAACACGATGAATATCATGTCAACAGAGTGATTCCCTCTCACGCGATTAACACTGTAACGTTCAGAGTTTGCATTTTCCTCGTCTTGTGTTGTTTGCTTCCTTGAAACAGTGAAAGGAACTTCGTGGAAGTTCCCTTTCCGCAAGTGGCTCGTGGATGTGCCCCTGATGTGATGCGTCGTCCGTGCTCGGAGGTTTCTCAGAGCATGGTAATTTAACGACTTGTAACTGGCTCTAGTAACTTATTACGTTGCACGCATTCGGAGCAAGCACGGCGAGGAGCAAAGGCGCGTTCACATAATCGGCTGACAGATGTCCAACAGTCAGACGGGACGCGAAAAGCGAGGTGCAACACCTTAACTAGATGTTCCTATGACTCACACCCCGGGAATCACCTCTCAAGGTCAATCACGTGTTCTTGGAACCTATTCTTTACGTCCCTCGTAACACCATCCTTTGCCAAAAAATAACATCGTGCAATAGGACGTTTTTCTTCTATTTTCATGCCAATTAAGAGGTTTTTTTTTAAATTAAATGCAAATCGTCTTGTCTCGTGGATTCCACATAACATTGTGTATCAACGCGAGTCCTGTGATTTCGAAGCTAAAAGTTATTTTTTACGTACTACTTCTTTTGAATTTATTTGCTCAACGCCTTATCGTAATTTTTGCTAATTCAACGAAAATCGTATTTTTTTGTTAATGTGCAAACATGAGAGTAGGGCCGCCCTTCTCTCATGGTGCAAAGTTCGCGTTATTGACTTTTTCTAATTTTGTGAAGAAGAAGGATTCTGACTCACAATATTTAAACTGTCATGTGTTCGTTTTTTTATTATTATTGTTTTGTATTTTTTTTTAATTTTACGGAAATGTTGGCGTCGTCTATAAAACCGAAATATCGAGTACCGGTAGTATGTTTTTGTTGAATTTGAAATGTGGTGGGTTTCGATTTTGGGAAACTTAAATGAAGAAGTCGTTTATCAATACAGTTATTCCCAGGGCATACTTTTGTACACGCCGTGAAAGAATAATAGAATAATCTAAAATATAGATAAGAAATCTTCAAACTTTGGAGAAGATAACGCTTTTGGATGTACCTACTAATTCATCAGATTCAGAAATCCTATTTAATACCTTTTAAACCGATTAAAGAAATATTTTTAACCCCTATTATTAATGTTTTTTGGCGCAGTCTTGGTCTATAACTTCCGGAGCTGTGTCAAGAACGGTTGTTTACTCATCTCACCAGATACCAAAGTAATTTTGCCGAGTGAAAGCACAATAACTGTCTAAGAGCAAGATGTAATTGCAACGATTCTGATACATCGATGTTTAAGAAGATGTCTTCCCTCGTGAAAAGTTCGACACGAGCGAAATCGCTTCACGACTTTTTTCGATGTTGGTTTCGATGGTGATGTTGGCTGGCCTTAAGGGATCCTTGGTTGTTGTTATGACAAAGCTACGGTGGCGGGCTATCGCGAGTAAAGTAATTGTTGCAGTAGTGATTGCCGATTACGTAAATGGAGTAACTGGTCTAATCAAGAATACAGCTGGGCTTTCGTCTGGTTACGTGATGTGCTGTCTAGCGCATCGCCAGCGGACACTTCTGATTTGATAACTTAGCTTATGGGTTCGTCGCGCACTGATTCGTGGCCGGTTCGACAGCGGCCGGCGACGTGACGCTGCGCAGTGGACGGCCATTGCTTGACCTCTGACCTTCCGGACCAATCAAACTGGCGTGGTCTCAAATGACACCCCCCGCGAGTACAGTGAATATCGTAGTCGCATTCAAACCTAGGGACTTTTTTGTTTCGAGAAATTTATGTTGGCAACGCCATTGAACTCATATGACCACAATGTCCGCCGTATTCAAATGCGCTAGTATTACCAACACAGACATCCAAAACCTAAGAGCCACTATGTGATATGGGTTATGATCCAAACTGTACATTCATCATAACCTCACACAGTCTGTAATTGAAACTTGTTCTGTACAGTCGAGAACACAAGGGATTTTTTTTGTATCTTGGGTTGGTAACACAACGGAAATAGACTGAAACGCGGGAACACCTATCTAAAAATGTTCTTAGTACCAACACAGATTTGAACAAAATAAAATTACTTGTCAGTCATTTATGCTCTCAACTGTACCTCTCGTTGTTGAACGTTTCGTTGCTAAGCCGAGCGGAGCTAAGCACAGCGAGCTTAACCTAACCTATCATCGTCAAGACTCGTTTACGTCTTGGTGGCAGTTCTTGTCGTCGATAAGTAAGCGGCATCAGGCTTGGTGACGCGCGGAACGATCTTCAAGAGAGGCGCAGATTTGCGAATTTAGGTTGCTAATCCTCTTAACTCTTTATAAAGGAAAATGGAACCAGATGAATCACATGGAGTATTATATTTCACCGGTTTAAAACTTTTTGAGTGTACGACCTCAGTCGTGATCTATCGTGAAAGCGTATCATTCAAAACCGAGGTATTGTTGGTCTCTCTGCCTATGGAGCTCACGTGAGTGGGTTTGCATGTGGACTTACGCTGTTATGTCAGACCACGACTGAGTAGGCTTTCCCACCGTATTATTTGTCCGCAACGAACTTTGTTTCGTTCGTATCGTGTGTTGAACTACGGTACACCGGATACTGTTCAAAAAGAGCCATGAGCGGGTCTGAATTCTCGACCGACGGCCAGAATTCACTCAACGACTTGTCACTGTAATACGTGTTTTTAACAAAAATGCGCTCCGAACTTTACGTGAACTGAAATCAATACCCGCTCTAAAATACGACTTTTTAAATTTTCATTAGAAAAAAAATGAAACTCTTTTACATTAAAATCCTTGGAGCCATGTCTGAACACTAATAATTTAACTTAAAATTGTTCGCGCGAATATTTTAGGGAGTTTTCATAGTAATAATTTTTACGTGTTGATTTCCTCAATTTTTACTGAAGCGAATGGTAGGATTTCAGTCTTTGTGATAATAGCTTTCATACTAGCGGGTTGAACGATGCGATTGGTCACTCATTGAAGTGAGGCAGCCATTGAGATTAGTGTCGTTGGATGGCATTGGCCGAATAATGAATATATATGAGCGGCCAGGTACACCCCTGACTTTGTTATTCTCGATCGCTTACGTATTGGCCTAGTGTAATTTTTTTCAGGTGGAGTGGCTTACATGTCGACGGCAGATTTATTTTCAAATCTAGCGCAGCATGGTTATGTGATCTCTTATCTCAAAGTAACGCCAGCTTTTTTGAAGGAGAACCGAGTTATATCCTTTTTCTGTTTAGCTCTTAAACCAAACCCCAGTGAGCGCTCTTTTAAGAAAGTTCAAACGAAACCTCAGAATTCACCTCTCTGAGAAGCTCTCGTATTAAGCTTGGGAATACGTCAAATCCGCACTAACCTGCTCTAACTAAGCTAAACGGAGATTGTGCATTACTAAAACTGTTCGCCCCAGATTTTCTTGACATTTTCAGAACTGCATGATAGCGGTATGGAAAGATACTTAAGCCCCAAACTTGCTGCCGAATTTCATTTTTACTACCTCAAAAATAGCGTTCAATTTCGATCAAGAAATATTTTTTTCGATAAAATTTAAAACCAATAATCATTTCTTGTAGAACACCTTACAGTAGCGCTTCAGGCTGAAATTTTGAGGATTTTAAGCCAGCCGTTTTCAAATTATTGGCAATTTTTCGTGTTTTTAACATTTTGGTTCAGTTTTGATTGCTGTTTTTAAGGTAGAAAAAATTGAGACGGGTAGTTAAGGTACTACCCTTGTCAGCGAAATGAAGTCTGCCCCCTGAGCTACCGTAACAATCAAGCCAACTCTCGCAGAAAGCCCAAGTCTGTTTGCACAGCGATATCTGGAACATGATTCTAGCATTGTCGCTTTCCCGTTCAGTTCATGAGGGAGGTCTTCCTTTTCTTAATATCCATATTTTAACGAGGTTGAGCTTAAACTTCCATATTTTAACGAGGTTGAGCTTAAACTTTGCGTAAATCAAAAGCAAACTTGGTTCCAAACCATAATTTTAAAAAAATCGAGCCGAAAAATATAGTAAGGGAACCGTTTAACCTATTCCCTGGTTGCAAAACTTTAAACATCGAATCAGACTCGTTTCCAAAAATACTGCCCCCGCGTATCCCAATGCAGCGGGCGGCACCCACTAACGCCAAATATCAACACCGCTTTGGCCGTACCCGCCAGTATCCATAAGCACTAATAATCATAACCGCCAAAGTCAAGGGTTAGGTTAGGAAAGGTTAGGTTGGTAGCGGCGTTGGCGTATTTGGAATTTGGCGTTTATGATGGCTACCCAATGCAGCCAACTTCCATTTTCCTCCACAAATCCAAAAAGCAGCGGATAGTGAGATGTTTGTTTTGTTGTACAGGTTAGGTAAGGTTAGGTTCGTAGCGGCGTTGGCGGATTTGAAATTTTGCAGGCAACTTCCATTTTCGTCCACAAATCCTAAAGGCAGCGGATAGTGAGACATGTTTGTTTTGTTGTACAGTGTGCAGACCGGGCGTTGCCACCGCTGGTTCGTGTGCCGACGCCGAGGGAGCAACTCATGGACTCAATCAAACGAGGGAAAACACTTCGACCGACCCCTGCAGCCCGCAGATGTAAGTACAACAATCGACTTACAACAATCGACTTACAACAATCGACTTACAACAATCGACTCATCTCGATCCCCGCGCTCGATTATTGCCTTCTACATTTCGAAGGTAGAATTGTCGGGTAGCTGTCATAAGCGCCGAAAACCACAAGCGCCAACGCCGCAAGCGCCAAACCTGAACCGCCAAACAAAGAAAGTCGCAAACGCCAAAGGTCTTAACCGCAATACTAACCTTACCTAACCTAACCTAACTTAGCCTAACCTAACTTATCCTAACTTGACCTAACCTAACATGTACGAACATTGGCGTTTGCGACTCTTCTCGTTCGGCGGTTACGGACTGGCGCTTGCGGCGTTGGCGCTTGTGGTTTTTGGTGCTATCGAATGCCCCCCGAATTGTCGACCTTCAAGACGTATAAGAAGCGACTTAAGGCTTGGCCACATCCGAGGAGAGCAGTAGCAAAACGAGGTATCAAATGAAGGTTAATCCCACCAAATCCACGCGTGCGTGCGTTGTTTATCTCTATGATGAAGAATCATTGTTTAACTCAAGAGGTGGGAACCGCCACTTCTTAAACTGAAGAGTGCAGCTAAAGTATTTTGGTTACTTTCCATCAGCTGATTCTTTAGAAGTTAGGCAGCCCACTTGACGGGTGAGTTAGCCGGGACGGCAGACTATGAGAGTCGTCGATTGCGGTTGGTAGGCAACCGCTGTGTGTCCCTGTCATGTTGGTTGCCTATCACTGAATGAGGATTCCTCTCAACGTAGGCAACTTAGCCTGCTCTCCGGTGATGTTCATGCCTAACCAGGAATGATCTGTTCCCGGTGATATTTTGTGTTTCTAAAATGGTCTATTGGAGGTCTTGTCTTTTTTTGCGAATGATAAATATCGGTCGTGGAATATTGACGTGCATCGACCTACATTTTTTTTCTCTCTTATGAAAAACTTCTGGGATGTTAATAAGAATCAAACGATTTTGGCTCTTAATTTTGATTTGATTTTGGGTGTATTTGTTCTAGTTGAGTCTAAATAGAGATACGGAAACTAGGTGATATGATTGCTCAGAAAAAGAAAGTCCGCAATCTATTCTTAATTTTGCGAAAAAAATCTTATAATAAAAAAGACCCAAATACCTAGTCGTTAATTTCAAACCAGTAGTGCACTTAAGAACTAGCCGGTTTCATTGGAGGATATTTTGCATATTAAAAGCATCGTATCTAAAAAAAAAAGTGGTCTAAGAGTTAAAGCTGATTTTGAAAAATCGATAGCACGCGTCACAAGTTTATTATAAACCAAACATAACTTGTTTTGAAACCCGATAAAAACATTCCCTTGTGCCTTTAGAGCGTATATGTTTTTGAAATAATGTTTGACAAAACTGGCAGTTTTATTAATTCATAGAAAAATTGAAGAAACGTTCGGCTACCGTATTTTTTCATAAAACTTTGTTTTGGAAGAGGTTTTTGCGCTGAAAACTTTTGGTTTATGTAGGAGTCTCTCAGATTGATCGTGATAAAAGGAAATTTCGTCTTATGAGTACCTTTCCTTTTCAATAGGCTATTTCGAAACAGTAGAAAAGTGAATGTTTTTTGAAACGGGAAACGGGCGATTAACGTTTAGCGAGAGCGTTACTTAACGGGAGCGTGATCGCCGATAAGGATACTAGCTATTGTTTCCTCAAAATCTCGCCGTAATTAAAGCACTGCTGTTAGATTTAGGGGCGATCATTGATTGCCGATCAAACCGAAAGCAGGGAAACTGGAGTGAAGGGGTTAAGTGGATCGTGCAGGGCTTAAGAGCGGGCTGGACCACACCCGCTTGCGTCACAGCGGGGCGAGGCGGAGCGGGGCGGGGCGATGTTAGCGGACCCACAAGGGCGGCAACGGCGGAGGCGGCGGGCCATTCGCAAACATTGCCAAACTAGCCATGAGAAATGACAGTTTTGTGGTTAACTGATTACGAAGGACATAATGTGAAGTGGCCTTAAAAGGGGACAGGACGGGCGAGTAAGTATTACGCCTATGACGAGAGGCGCTTTGCTTTTGGCACTAGTCTTATCGCTTGTTAAAACTGTGGTAAGTTGGCACTCCTGTCTAGTTTTTCCTTTCACTCGTAAGACCCTTAAAACGGAGTGTCTAGCTTAAGAAGAATATTTTCAAGAGGACTTCTTTTTTTTCGGATCTCGAGAAAATGGCTTTATTTCCGGGAATGCTAAATACCTTGACTCGCGACCGGCCCGATCCGCAGGATGGGTAAAAAAAAGTTGCTTCTTAACCCTTGAATTTTATTCTGTATGTTACGAAGGGTCTATAGTCTATATTATCATTTGAAGTCTTACATTGTTAGTAATTCAACCTTTATTGCTTACGGACGAGTTCTCGAGCTCCAGGAACACAAATATCGCAAACGAAAATATAGCTAAATCAAGCTTTCTAAAGCTAGATATATTTTATATATTTTAGAACTTTTTAAAGCTAGAAGCTAGTCGTTATTTGGTCGATGACCCCAACATTTATTTTATCTATTCATTTTCTTCCCTAAAAACAGCGTAGGACGGCGTAGGATTTGTTTTGAAGAATATTTTAATTACTCAAACATAGCGTAAACCTAAAAAAAATCACGTAAACAAAAGCAAGTACATGCGTTTTCCCATAAGGACAACGTATAATGCAATCCAGTTTATTTCAAAATTGAGTTCGTTGACAGTAGGTTTCCTTTAAAGAAATGGATTCGGCGTGTCTTAAAGAGCACTCCACAGAAATTTATTAAAGCGATTCCGGCTACATCATTTTAGTTAATCGACCCACACGGAAACGACTTAAACTATAAGCTGTGAATTCAGCCTGTAAGAGGCAACAAGCATGGCACTCATGTTGAGCGGGCAGCATCGTCATTTCTTAAAATCCTCAGGGGCTCGGAGCTTGCTGGAAATTCGCTCGGAACTCACTCGAAAATCGCTCGTAACTCAATCGTAACTCAGTCGTAATTCAGCCGGTACGTCCAGCTTCAACTATGAAGAAAGTACGAATACAATTTTTCATCGTATGGAGAAATTTAGACACTGCTATGAAATTACTATTTTTTTTTCTTCTTTTTTTTCAACCTGAATTCAAATGTCACCTAGAAAACATGGCGCAGCTAAAAATGGGCAAACAAATAGAATGGTAATTAAAGGAGATTGCAATCTTAGGAAAAGCGAGTCAATATATTCGACCTTTCACTGAAAAAACGAACATACAACATGAGACCCCTTTCGCAACGTTATTGATGTGTTGCAGATCTTTAAAAAAGTTTTAGACGGTTTGGTGTTAAAAAGTTAAAAGATGTGACAAATCTCGTTAAGGCTCTCTCTGCGAAGGACTCCCGCCTGGTGATATCTCAGTTCTTCCCAGCTGTCATTTGAATACAATGACTTTATCTTTATTTAAGGAAGCAAGGTTAAGCAACTGCGGTTATCTCGGTGCTTTTGCAATATCGAGACGTCAAGAGTACTTACAGGGAACCCTCTGTTATGACAAGCTTTTTGTTGCTTGAAAAAAAAATTGTCAGTTGAAGCTAGGCGCGGATCTGGGGGGGGGGGCACTTTCCTCAGTGCCCACCCCCCTTGGGCTAAAAAGAAACGAAGGGGAAAAGAGGAGAAAGAAAGGGCAAAATGGGAGAGGGCGGAAGGAACAGACAAAACAGAAAAGTAGAACGAGAAAATGTTTGCAAGTAAATTAAAGTGTCTGTGAAATTCTTCTTGGTACTGTATTGTTCGAGAATAACGATTTGATAACGTGACTTTATTTTGTTTATGTTCGTTACGAGAATCGTTTATTCCATGTTGTGATTTGTCGGTAGAAATACTGTTCGAAGTCCTCCCTTGCCGTTGAAAGAGGATTAATAGTCTACAAATTTTCTCTCAAGCTATGAATTGACAAGGCTGTTAACTAGACATTTCTTTTAATCTTGTGATTTGTATAAAGTGGACGGCTGTGCTTTACCCTACAGTAAACAAATCTAATTAATGCTTTTGTATGGCTGAAGATTTTTGTTCCCATAGTATCTTTTCTTTAAGTTGAAAACAAAATCACGTACATTTTTTTTTGTAAAAAAGGCTACAATTTTCGGAAGTTCAGGCCGTTAATATTATTATATCAACGTAAAATGCCCGGAAATTCCAAATTCAATTCGAAAATTTCAAAGGAGTAATTTCGAAGATATTTTTAAAATTTAAATCGCATAGTTTATGTGAAAGTGCTTCTTTTCGCTTGTCCTTAACGAAACGTAGGCAACTTGCGAAACAATCTGGCGCAAAGTGCCCCCCCTCCCTCCCTTCGGCCGTTGCTGTATCTGTTGCTGGTTGAACCGACCCTGTCAAGGACATTAACAGACTGCAATATCCTCTGAGATGCCGACTATCGTATAATTACAATTCATTGTAGAGGATAATGCGCCCGAAGGAGAAATGATCCCAGGACCTCTGGGACGAAGGACTGTAGGGACATTTCCTAAATCACGCTTAACATCAAACTCGGTGCCTATTTTATTTATTTATTGGCATACAACGCAGTTTAACCACCTTTGAGAAGAGTTCTTGGAAAGCCCTCTACGTTTTCATGATAAGGTGGAAATATTGTTTGATCAACTTTCTACCCCTTTCAGTGCGGTTCCTAGTTTACTGTATTGGCTTTTCCCTCTTACTATGCATTTAACGCAATTCGTAATTCATTGCTATTTTGCGATCCATCGCGATTATTTACTCTGACAGTGAGACAAAAAATCTCAACACCTAATTTGTACTGCAAAGAGACACATTTGTCTGAAACAGACATTTAATAAGATTTTCAAGTCCTATTGTAAAATTTCTTGCAGAAAAAAGTTCAAATAAAAAGTTCATTGACATAAAATAGTATTTAGGCACTCCGTGAACCCAAATGGATTAAAGTGCCATCATACCTCTTAAGGGCCGAAGGTATCGATTTTTACCGTCTACGTTCAACCGTTCTTTATATAGGAAGCATTTCTAGTAAGTCAGCACAGTCAGCCACGAATTTTAGGTACCTCACCACCCTACCCCTCGCTTCTTTATGACTCCGCCCAGCTGTCTCTAAGCCTAAAGCCGCTTACTTCTTGGCGGCAATAACTGACGCTAGATTGGGTCGAGTTTAGTGAGATTAGGTACCCTTTGCGTCGCTCCATATTTCTCGCGGCCCCGCGACGAAACGTGATACAAACACGTTGGACGTGCAATCTTTGCCTGCTGTTCCTTTCCATGATCATCCCCTCAGGTGGAGCTTCCGCGCGTAGCCGGGTTTAGGTACTAGATGTATATACACTATTTTTTTAAGGTAGCAATTTTAACGTTTTGGTTCAACCTTCCGTCGTCAAATCGAGCGGAGCGAGGCAAGAGGCATTTAACCTAACTTAACCTATTATAACTAAGCCCCTTGCCGTTTACCATGATTAGTAAGTTACTTGTGCCTCGCTTCGCTATCGCTCCGCTCGGCTGTCGACAAGCCTGATGCCGCTTACTTCTCGGCAGCCCTAAATCGGCCGCCGAGAAGTAAGCGGCATCAGGCTTGGCGACCGTTTAATTAGGTAATCTTAGGTTAAGTTAGGTTGGGTTACGCGGCTTGTGCCGCGCTCCGCTCGGCTCAACGTCGTAGCGGTTGAACCAAAAGGTTGAAAGTGCAACCTTAAAAATTTAGAGTGTAGGCCTTGCAACTCGCAACCAGGTCATTTGGTCGATTTTTCGGCGCCGCCGTCTTGCCGCATAGGATCGGGCAACAACGGGCGCCATACCCTATCGCTGCCCGTCCCGTTGTCCCCACCACGTCCATTCTCCATCTCCGTCGCTCCTCCATCCTTGTCGCTCCGCGCCGCCGCGCCGCCAACCGGCCATCCGCCGAAGCTCAGTTCGACTCCGAACGCGGCCGCGTCGACGTCGGCCCCCCGCCGCTCGGTGTTCGCTTTGTTTATGTTTTTCTCAGTGGATGACAAGTGCAAGTGTGCTATGACATTACTGGAGCGTGTGATAAGTGTTAGTTTTCGGGAACGACTTGTTCCTTGGGTTGTTTTACTCCACCGAAGAGAGTTTCTTATGCGCCTTGTAGATAGGCTACAGTGCGTAGGTTTCATCCCCCTCTGCGGGGTCAGGAATGTACCTTACTGCGCTGCTGATCCCTCACCTTTCTCCGTTGCACGGCCCGTATGGCCTTCCAAATCCCGTACCATGATTTGCCCAGACGAAGTTCCCAGCTAGATTCGCATTGCCTGTCGACAGGGTCTTCGCTGGACGCCTTAATAGTTCGATTTCCGCGTATTATCTCGTTTAGCAACCCTGTCAACCCCTGAATAACCATCTACCTTTCATGTTTCTTTATCTCAAGTAGCTACTTCCAGAGGAAACTAAACAGCTGTCTACAATCTTTATCTCTAATCTCGTTTTTTCGCAACTAGGTTAAGTTAATCTCTCAAAAAAGTCAAAGAAAAATCTCTAAAGACATAAATAATATCAATAATTATCCCGTAGGCTAGCGTAAGTTAGCCTATCAGTTTATGGGAGGCCTACGAAGTGTACAGTCGAGATCAGATGTTGTGTAAAGTTTCGTATGAGCTTTTTGTTCCTTAAGGAGCACTTGGCTTTTGCTCTTGACTCTACCGCCCTCAAATGTTTCGTTTTCAAATGGGCTAACCCTATCCCAGCTCCAATGACACCAAACACTGTCGTATGGGTCGGAAGTTTACGATTCCCTCTAATCTCATTTGCAAATAAGATTAAGTTTAACCAGCCCCGAAGAACCGAGCTTGACTTTAAGCCGATTGGCGCTAAAACAGTCGATATGAGGTGTGATGCAAAGCGTATGTCTAGCTTTGAAGCTGATTTCAAGCTAGGTTACATGAGACCAAAGAAAGCCCGAGCTCGTGTGATGCTGTGTCAGTAAGGCACCACGTTCCTAACATAACGATTTATTTCATTTCTTGCTGCGTTACGTTTCGGCGCCATTTTTGTCGCTCGCATGATAAACTATTCTTGCGTAACCAAACACAATTTTGATCTTATTGACCACCCCATTTAACTAATACCTTTAAGGTTTGATTTTCCTCCTCTGGGCTTTACCCTCCGTTCCCTGGTTATTACATCGTGCGGATTAACGATATCAATTACCGTTGCATGGATTAGGTTAACCTAGATGTACTTAGGTTCGGTTGACCTAGGTTTAGTGCCTTGTGCTACGATCAGAAGTGCCTCATGCCTCGCTCCATTACCGCTCCGTTACCGCTCCGCTTGCTTATCGACCAGCATGATACCGCCAGCGACGGTCATTGCCGTCGAGAAGTTAGCGGTATTTTGGCAACCGCGCTACGTGAGATCAATGTAAGGTTAGGTGCGTGAGCTGTCGCTCTCACTCAAGGTGGAACTCGAGGTGGAAGATCCCACTTTTTACGGCGTACTTCCAGTGCGCTTACCAGGACATCGTTCGTACAGCGGTTATGTAATCAACTTAAACAAAGGCTATGTTTATCTAATTTGTTTGAAACAAGTTTGACCTAGCGCGTCTCTGTCTCTTGTGGAACATTAGTGGTTAGTTAACAGAGGAATATATCGAAAATCTTTCAGCAAACTTCGAAAGCTACTTAAACATCTCAAAATTGTATATTATTTAAATATCTTAATTATAGTTTTAGACGAGACTTAACCATCGATTCGACTTTTCTCGTTACGCTTTTGTCATTACTAGTTTTTTCTTTGTGCAACGCGGCACCGTGAGAGTTACGAGCCCCTGAGGATTTTCCAGACTGACGGTACCGTTTGACGGGGATGCATTGCGTTTTGCCTACTTCAGGCTGAAAAGCAAGTCATTCAACTCCATGGTAGGCAACACGCATCGCTCTCGTGTTGATCGGGTTGCATCGTCATTCAAAAAATCATCAGGGGCTCGTAACTAGCTCGGTACAAACAGCTAGGCTTGAAATAATAATAAGATTGACCTTAAGAGTTCTCCGGAACAGTAACGAGAAAGTAACGAAAAAGGACCGCACAACGACGGCCATGGTAAGAGCAGGCCAAGTTAGGAAGTTATAGGCTAAAACTTTGATCAGGTCACGTCAGTGACAGTTACGCGATCGAGATTAGGCCCAGTTAAGTTAGCTTAAGTTGCGGTTACTCATATAAGGGTTAACGTGAGTTGGGATGACGATAGAATAACGAAGTTTTGGTTAATTTTTGACAGATTAAGCTTGAAGGTTTGCTTCTTTGGCAAGAGCTATGAACGCGTTATGTTTATGAATTTGGGAGTGTTTCATTCCTGGGTTATTATCCTTGATATACGATACTGCTCTACTTATCGAACTCAAGGTTCTTTGTATAGCTGTAAAATTCAGAAAACAGGGTCTAATATTGATAAAGCAGCGTTGTTCTATTTGACGGATCGGCATTTAAGGAGTGTTTATCTACAGACCGCCCCAAAACTCATCTCAGCTTTAAAACACTGGTGTATTCGAAAAACTTGCGGAAATCATCTTATTCACGATTTAGGGTCCTTTTTACGTCACCCTCATTTGTAAAAGTAATGCTTCAAATGTTCGGCGCTGAACACAGTAAAAACTAACCCCTGTTTGAGGTAGTCCCACACCTGTTTTGGGAGAAAGCTGAAATAGGGGGAGAGCGTAGTTCGGTTATTTTTTAAGATAAACCAATCAACAACCATATCAATGAAAACGTCTCGTCGAGAGATCTCCATTATTTTTTGGTTATTCATCGGGGTATCTTTAGAAATAGGGAGTGTCTATTGACCCGACTGCCCCATTTAAAATGTATTTGGTTGGGTTCCATGCGTTCAAGTCACCTCCATTTAAAGTGCATTAGGTTGGGTTCCGTGCGTTCAAGTCTTTCTATATTAATGCATGTCGGGTCAATATAA
>Ga0058701_10001340_pt1 | contig 17344 bp, 13 predicted proteins | sample AgamicOrMae_FD_97039 | JGI IMG/M metagenome (GOLD analysis project Ga0058701, IMG submission 97039) | Agave microbial communities from Guanajuato, Mexico - Or.Ma.e | ecosystem: Host-associated > Plants > Phyllosphere > Phylloplane/Leaf | place: Guanajuato, Mexico | collected 2012-06-04
CATTAAATTTGCAAAAGTTTAATATTTATGAGGGAGAGTGTTTCTTTGAGGTGTTCAAATGGAATAACAATACATATGAACTGTAGATCAAAAGTTAATAACAATAGGATGTCTTCACTTTTAAGGTTACCTTACCTTTACTCCAACCGTATTTCTCCAGTTCACGCTGAGCAAACTCCATGACAACTATCTAACAACGTTTTTTTCTTTTAAAAATGTTTTATTGACTTTATTTAATACATAAAAATTGAGAATAAGTTACTAAATACAAGAATAAAACTCGGCCTAACCTAAAAACGTGGGCAACTTTGTTTATGGTTGTTCACTGCCTGTCAAAAATCAACGTTATCGTCAGCAGCTGCCCACCGCTGCCACGATGCATGTAAAAAAAATCGATTTATTTTGAACTGATTTAATGAATGAAGCGATTTATAAAGCAGTAAATAAATGAAAAAAACGACCCTATCGTATCATTATTTTTAAATTCCAAGAAAAACAGTGTGTCATTATGGTCATTTCCTAAAACCTGCCTAAAACTACGGCCAACGAAAGCCGCTCTTTCCGCATCCGGTTCAATGAACGTCTCTTACGTCATCATCGTTCTCGCTCAGGAAAATGGAGGCTGCTCTTCATGGAGTGCTCCGTTTAATCTATGTGAGTACTGGTTTTTATTATTTAACTTCTTTTTGCTATTTCTTAACGGCTTAACAAGTGTGCTACTAAATATTTGGGACCTACGTTCGTCTTGTTTTGAACTGCTGTACGCGTATGATTGATGTTCAGATAGCCCCAACCTCAAGCCGTACATGCCGGGTTTCCTCGTTTTCGTGGTCTGTGTTTATTTATTTATTCGTCCGATTAGTAATTCATGCCATGCATTTTGCTGATGCGTTAAATACTGTGGCATCCTAAATTACCATTGTCCCTCTGTAGAAAATTGTTGTGTTTGGTGTTGCGTATTTAGAAGTGTTTCAGAATGATTGTTGGGTAAAGCACATTTATTTACTGATTGGTTTTGGAGGGAATACATACGTAATATCGGTATTCCAGTACTTCACTTTATGTGTTTATATTGTGTTTTGTTTGATCAACATCAAGGTGGTGTAGTCGCGCCTTGTGTGTCCGCATTCATTTTGCAAACCAGGTAGTTATCACCAACCCTGCTGTATTTGACGATATTCATACTTCCAGTTTCGCCGTGTTTTGGTTTTTCTTCTATTTTACCCTGACACCTTTTTGAACAGCGGGATTACTCCGTGTATTCTTTTTCCGTGTGTCAGGTAGGTTATTGATCCGTGTGCCCCTAATCAAAGGATCCTCTGAAATATTACCGACTTTGAGGTACCGGGGGTACAATTGATAAGTAGGTAACCTGATTAGTGTTAATCGATTTGACGTCGTATTTCTTCTCTGCTACCCTCGTTTCTCGTTTCAGAAACGATATTGCGGAACGAGTTTACTCGTGCGAGCTTAGTTTCAAGTAGTTGGTAACATGGTGTGGTTATGGTCGCCACACCATTGCGGTTTTCCTTACCGGCATTTTCGCCCCTTCTCTGTTCTTATTTTCGAGGAGGCATTTTAAATTAGGCTCGTGTAAGTTGACTTCTTTCTTGTGGTAAAAGTTCGCTGTCAATCGCAGTTTTCACGTAGTCTGCGATAATAATTATCCGTCATATCACTTATCCCCTCCATTTGTTTCCCTTCGCATTGTTTTCTTATTCGATGTCTCATTAATTTTTGTTGTCGCATGTTCGCACTGGATTATTTTTTATTTATAGTCTTAAATTAGTATATTTCACTGTTTTTCGTTTGGCATACTTGCATTCTTGCGATTTCTTTCAGCGATGCCAAGTAAAATATAGGTCGTAATGGTCAAATCCGTGTCGGGTAAAAGCGCGGTTTTGATTCGGAAGGAAAATTGCGTTGTAAACAAATGTGGGTTATTTAGCGAGTTACTCAAAAGTTTCGATCCAATCTTTCCACCATCACATGCATTGTACAAAATTAACAATGTTTTTAGCGAAATGTTATCGTATTACCGTTAATGAAAATCCGTTTCCTTCGAGCTTGTTTATTTATTGCGATGATAAAGGATTGAAGGATGATGAGCTGTGGATGATTCATACTCTGCTCGCACCAATCATGCAGACGATAGTTTTGATAAAATGATCGGACGAACAGCATGTCAATCACTCGAACTCGCGTGGTTGACTTACTGACTCCGATTGTACGGGGATATTTTTTCTTCCCACGGCATATGTTTTTGGTCAAAATAAAAACGTTCATGTTATGAATCGTCGACGCAAAATTAAAGTTCATTGGATTGTTCCTTTCCCAGTTCCTATAAGAACTGGAAATATTTTTGCCCACGGCCCCGTTGAAATTTCTGATCATGCGTTGGGACCATTCTCGAGAGAATCTTTTTCTTTGTGGTCTACTCTTGAACGCTCCTGCACGCGCGCTCTGAATATGTTTTTCGAGTCGGCTCTACAAGAGTTGAACAGAATTTAGATGCTCAGGAAAGCCTTTATTTTAGGAAACCCTTTCTTGGAAATTAAGTTTAATTAGCCTGTACCAAATATCAGTCAGTATTAAAAGAAAAATAAAAATGATTTTTTATAGCTTAAAATAAATAAATAACGATGTAAGCGTGTATACCGTTGAAAAATTAACTCAGGATTTGACTCAAGAGTGTTCGTGAGGAGCGAGAATCTGATTCGTGTGGTTGATTTACATGACTGAAGTGAAAGTGGGTTCATGAAGGTCGGACATTTTCGTGATTTCCAAGAGTTTTTGAATTCATTTTGATTACCCCACGATATTTTTATTTTATTCAGGTGTGAGAGCGCAAGAGAGCGGCGGTTTTATTCTGTGATATTGGCTCGGAGCCTCCTGTGATCTTAGTGTTACCTAACGGAAGTAAACAATGGGAGTCGAAGATCTGCAAACCTTTTTGACTGGGACCACGGTAGCCGGCGGGACAGTCCCTGCAGAGCTTCTCCGGATAGCCCGCAGCACGGCCAACAAGGACACGAAGAGCAAAAAGAGGGACGGCCAGCCCTCCTTCAGTCTCGTCGTGGACGTGGAGTGCTGCCTTGACCGCCTTTACGGCGGATTTTTTTCGGGTAAGCAGCCTATTCACCGCAAAGGGAAAGATGCAACCGTCCTGTCCGTAGCTTCAATTTGACCTTTTCCCCCTGCAGACTGGGTCAGCGGCGGCCAGTGGAGTCGAATGGTACAGTTTTTAGCCGTTTTGAATCAGACTGTTCAGTCCGGAAACATAGAGCTTGTTTTCTTTTTTAATGGAAGCCTGGAAAGTCAGCGGATGAACGAATGGGTTGCGGCTCAGTTAAAAGCCCGACAAAATATTAATGAGGTAAGTATTTTTTTTTTTCCTGGTAGAAACGTAATCGACTCTTTTTTCCCTTGCACCTTTTTTCACATTTACTCAATCTTCAGCAGCCTGTTTACAACAGCCTAAGCTTACTCAATATTAAAAAAAAAGACAAATAGAAAGAAAAGGGGAATACGGTGGAAAATACTAAATACTTTGATATTCCGATGGTTGCGAGCGGCCAATTTTTTTTCGATATGTTGTGAAAAATTGGTGTACGATCATTAGAACCTAAAATGTACGGTTGAAAATGCATGAAATGCCCATTGGCGTGCGTAGGGAATAATAGTTAAGATAGTATACTTAAAATTTGCGTCTTGCCAAAGTTAGGAATTTTGAAGGCGTGAACACAAATATTTTCCTTACACAGCTTTGGTCTTTTTTACCTTGAATTTTGTATCAGCTTATGTACTTGAAGTTCTGTAGTGGACAATGTACGAAATCACGGTACGTAATTTGCATTGTTTATCTTTTTATTTTTTGTAGGGATTTTGTGATCAGTCTCCAGAAGTGGTTTCATTTGTGTTAAAGTTAAGGTTTCCCTTGTTCGACCGGGCTATCGATAAATGCTTGGCTTTTTTCAGGTGTTAAAACACACATCATGCAAAGGAACGCCCCCTCCGAAAATTTGGTGGGTCCCGCCGACGTGCCTGCGCACTGCCTTGCGGATGGCGATGCGGCATCTGCAAATGACTGCGGTCTGCTCCATGGACGACCACCGGCAGGAAGCTATTGCTTACCTCCGCGAAAACGGCTTGCACGGCCTGGTCGCGGATGACGTTGAGTACGCAGTATTTGATCCCCCGAGATACTTCTCGGCCTCCCATCTCAAAATGACCTACAAGGTGAGACCAGAAATTCGCAAGGAAATGACGATGTCAAACCGATCGTCTGGATTCTCAGATACTCTTTATGATTTGTGCTTCCAGCTAATGAGTAACTTGGTTGCAGGGAATGGTCGAGACTGTCGAGTATCAGATCGGTGAGGTAGCGAAAGCTTTGGATCTTCCGCGAGAGCAGTTCAGCATCCTGGCCGCTCTTCTCGGCAACTACCTCCTTCCCCCCGAAGAACTCACAGACTTCTACCAGAAGTTGGGGCTGGACACCTCTTCAAAGATCCCGTCCGAGGTTCTGGTGAGGACCGTGGCGGACTTCGTCAAGACGCTCGCCTCGCCGACCAACCTGGACTCCATCGCTCTTCAAGTATTCGGCTCTTTGAGCGACAAGCGCGCCTCCAAACTCAAGCAAATTATTCAGTATTACAAGAACGGCACGAAGGATGGCTTCCTCCTGTACCAGCCGTCAGCCAGCAGCGACGTTGCCAAGTCGAAGCTGGACCAGAAGGCGGTGAACGGCGAGGACAGCAACGGGGACACGGCCGATCTCGACACGAGTAAATTCGCGTCCGAGACGCAGGAGAGTGAGCAGGAGAGTCTGGTCGCCTACAACGAGGCGACGGCTGCTCTGGACATGAAGTCGGACATCGTGGTGGAGTCCCCGGTGACGGTGACTCGGGAGAACGGCGTGTCGGAGGAGAAGCCGATGATGAACGGGTCGGCCGTGAACGGGAAGCAGGGAGAGCCGGCGTGCCCGTCGTCGTCGAGCTCGCCGATGTCGTCCGGAACGGCGTCACCCTCGCGTCAGCAGACCCGGGGTAAAGTGCCTTCGCTACCGCCGGTGGCGCCCGAAGTGATACGCACTTCGAGTGAACGCCATCAGAAAGGCCTCATGTCCCCTTTTATTACTCAGGTAACTAGGCTTGATTCGAGTGGGAGGTGCCAGGGAGCCTTGAAAGGAGAGAGGCGACAACTTGTTCCCGCGCTGTGCGCTGATTGGTGGGATGCAGAGATGACGTGGCAGTTGACACCTCTCTCCCTGTGAGGCTCTCTAGGCGGTGCTGTAGTTGCAGGATAGTCCTACAATTTACGGTCCAAACTCGTAATCATAGAGGATTAATTGTACTTATTTTTTTATTTTTAGATTTTGACTCATGGTGAAATTCACTTGCCCGTCCTGATGGAAGACGAACGCCACTGCGAAATTCCCAGCATCCACTTGTTTTATAGACCTGTCCGCCAAATGGTGTATGCTATTCTCTTCAACCTTCATCACCACAAATACCTAGCAACGAGGAATAAAATCCACGCTTGCAAGGAGGGGGAAAAAGACGTGAAAAACGGGAAAGAAAAACGTAAGTTTTGTCGGGTTAGGTTAACCTAAGGTAGGTTGGGTACATTGCTCCGATATGGCTCCACTCAACCTTGCGACGAAATGTGGTACCCGAGGTGGAAAATCTGAATTCTGAAATTTGTTGTGAAGGACTGTTCCGGAAATGTGTCCTTGAGCGTGGCGCTCGTTTCACTCCTCTGAGAAGTTGCATTTTTGTTTTGTTTCAGATACCGAAAAGACTGAAATACCCGAAGTTGTGATCAAGGAATGGGTGTGGTCCAAAACTAATCAGTATGAACGACCTGATCTGGTTCACGCAGAACAAATTGGATGGGGAGTACCCACCATCCATCGTCTGTGGTTTGGGTAAGAATATTCATTGTTTTTTTCCCACGAATATCGGTTTGCAACTTCAAGCTCTCTGCGTGTGTTGGAAAATCAGAGGACATTTTTTTTCTGGCTAAATTGGATAGAAATTTGTTTTGCAGACAGGAAAGATTTTTAATTCGTTTCAAACTTGGGTCACTTTATGCTAACAAGGGGAGTAACTTAACTTGCCGCCTCCGGTTTGCTTGAAACTTTCAGAACCTTAAGATAGTTGTATGCAAAGATACCCAAGCCCAAAACTTGCTGCCAGAACCCATTTTTCCTTCCTTAAAAACCGCTCTAAAAATTTAACAAAAATGAAAAACACGAAAAATTGCCAATATCTTGGAAACGGCTGGAAATGTTCAAAAATCCTTAAGATTAAATAAACTCGGCGCTACTTTGATGTGTTCTACAAAGAATAATTATTGGTTTTAAATTATATCGGAAAAAATATTTTTTGCTCAAAATTGAACGCTATTTTTAAGGTAGTAAAAACGAATTTCTGCAGCAAGTTTGGGGCTTGGATATTTTTCCACACCGCTATTTTGCAGTACTGAAAATTTCAAGAAAATCTGGGGTGGACAGTTGTAGCACTCCTCTGTAAGCTCTTTGAAATCTACCTTAGGTTAACTTCAGCCAGGTATACTGCAATTTTTATTCAACGTGAGCTGAAAGCTTGCTCTAGCTTACGCTCTGTAAGCTTAAGATATACTCTTAGAAGGAGTCATCCGCTGCTGGGTATTTTAGGAACTTAGATCTTGTTCAACTTAAGTAATTTACGAGAGGCATTGGCTGAAAACGGTTAACCTTGTGTGTTCTAAACGGTAGATTTTTTCTCATGGAAATTTTTGGCTTTTTTCAGGTCGACTATTGACGACAAACGCAGACGACTGCGCGCATTTTTGACTTGTATGCGTTCAGACACGGCACTCATGCTGAACCCATTGTACGTGCCTCAGCATCTTCTAGTCCTAGCCTGCGTTTTAAGGTACCCTTTTCTTTTCTCTTTGTTCCAGTGCTGCCTGCGTGTCTTCGCGTCCTAATGACGCAACTTGTATGTTACAGGTACATTATGACTTCTTCTCAACAGATTTTGCGAGAACAGGAACTTGATGCAATTATTGTTCAAGCCGTCTGCCCAGAACTTATGAATGTGCAGTTCTTACAGGACTTGCAGGTAAGATTCTAGTGATTCCCCAAAATCTAGGTCACTGTTGCGTTCCTGGAATTATTGAAAAAATCAGGAAACACCTGTTGAAAAAAGTTGCGCGTTTTCAACAAAATGAAACTAACTGGAGGTAGCCTTGGATGTAATGGGATTTCTCTCTTGCTTAGTCCCGATGAACAATAAATAAACGAAGAAATAGTAAATCCTTACAAAAAGTTGTCCTTTTCGGAATACTTTTCGATTATGTTTGGTAACTTTCTCGCCTTCGAGGAGGGTTGAAAAGCTGGGAATAGTCCACTGCAAATCGTGGGAACCTTAAGCTAGATACCTTTAATTCCAGGGTATCTTGCCTACCCAGGTTAGCCGAAGGTTGGGTTTATTTGCCCGAAAGAGTGACTGTTATCCATCGGTTTACGTGATAGTTTGTTGGTGGGAATGCTGTTTTAATGGAGGCATCGTTTTGTTTTCCAGCTCAGTATGGTGACAAGTCGCGGCATCCAGCTTGGAACGCTCATCATGGCCGGCGTGGAGACGGCTCTGGTGGTGAACGACGCATGCGGCGCTCCTGTCCCGTGGCTCATGTGCTGCCCGTGGCTCTACTTCGACGGCAAGCTGTTCCAGCATACGCTCGCGCGAGCCGCCGGGGCCAAGAACCTGCGGGCGCTCTGCGGGAACCGCCTGGACCTGGTGGTCAAGGTTCAGAAGATGCGCCAGGCCATTCTGGAAGGGCTCTCAGGCCAGTTCGCGCGCGCTCCTCTGCCCACTATCGCTCCCAATCCCGGTGAGTCGGCCGAGTTGACTTCTCAGATTTTGCGATTTGGTAAACTTTAACCGCGGTTAACTCGAGAAGCACTTGAGATAACCAAGCATGTCGGGTATGTTTTGGATCGCTCTCGAGCTGAGTATTCCAAAGATGGGGTCGATCACGTGCTTATCTTAACCGGTCTATATTTAACCGCATTTAAACGTCGCATGGTTCCTAAATCTGACAACTCCGTGTGAATGTTTTCAGGCATGCGGATGAACAGCCTGGTCCCGCCAGCAGGCATGGTCGGCGGCTGGCCCGCCGGCGCCGGCCGGCCCGGCGCGGGCTCTGTGGGCCGGCCTGCCATGGCCGGGGGCCGCGGCGGCCTCTTGCGACGGCCCGTGCCCTCGCGGGGCGGCCAGCTCGAGGTGGCGGGGGTCGTAGTGTGCAGCTGGGGCGCCAACTACGGCAGCCGCGGCGCGCCCAGCGCCGCCCACCTCATGGGCCAGCCCCACGGCCGGCCCATGCCCCCGCAGGTGACGTCGGTGGGCGTGAAGCAGTACAGGGGCTTCGGGTGCGCGGGCGCCTTCCCTCGCCAGGGCCAGCGGCCCTCCTTCCCCGTCCGGGGGCCCGGCATCAGAGGCACGCCGCCGGCCAGAGGGAAGAGGACGCAGGTAACGAGACTGGAGGCTGGGTGAAAAGAGATGATACGCAGGATACGGCTTAAGCAGCTAATTTTAAAAGTTCATGTTGTGGCAAGTCACCCCCAATATATATATTATTTGAAAGTGAGGCCCCCGCCCGCATGTTTGTGATAGGTAAAAGGTATTTGTCAGGGAAATCTGCATTTTTTGTTTGGGAAAAGTCAGGGAAATGGGAAATGTCAGAGAAATTATGAACTCCGATCTTGTTACAACCCTGCATTGGCTCTCGTTGGGCGATTAAAATATCAGTGATAAGGAGTCAAGAGCAATCCTTTTTTTTTCTCTCAGTTTAAATCAACTGAAAGTGACTTTAAAAAATTTACAGTGACATTACCCTGATGAAGGTAGTGGAAAAGCATCATCGTACCTACGATTCTTTCGTCTTCTCAAACAAGTATTTCGATGGGCACAAGCATTAACCGTCCTGTTGCGAGTTGCGTTTTTCGTAACCATCGAGTTTGAATGGTCGTTTTCCGTTACCGTCTAGTTGCTCCGTGTCGCAAAACTGCCTACTTTTCTGATGCTGCAAAAATTTTTATTTATCGGCTAATTTTTGGTAGCAACAGAAAAGAAGGCCGTTTTGTAACGCGTAAGAAGTTTATGGTTACGGAAAACACCATTTGACACTCGATAGTTACGAAGAACTTCATTCGCAAGTAGTCGGTTTATGCTTGTGGCCGTCGATTTCACGATTAACAAAAACCTTTTTGCGGCAAAAATAAAGAAATTTGAAATGGCCGCTGGTGCTCTCTTCCTAAAGAAAGTCTTTGATAGCCTTCTCCAAACAAGCATCTTTTTTGTGTAGGTGCCGAAGAAAAGAAATTCCAACAGCGGGTCTGGAGCCAAGAAAATCTTAACGTCGAAGGACAAAGTGGACAAGAAGTTTTCTCCAGAGAAATCCGAGGAGACGGCCGATGCTGACGGGTGAGAATCGCTCTCTGCAAGAGCGGCGTTGAATTTTGAGGTTAGGTTTGTGTTAATGACGAACCTTTCTCGTGCTGGCAGGTTGGCGACTGTCGAGGGAATGATGAATTCGGTGTTGATCTCTGACGGCGGTGACGGACATTTTTCTTCGTTGAACGGAGACGAGCCTAGGCACGAAGTGTTCGACCGTGCGGAATGGAAGCAGGGCCTCGGCCAGGGCCTCGGCCAGGGCCACAGCGAGGCCCACCTGGACCTGGGGGACGCGCCGGGCTCTGCACCGAGCCCCACGACGGGCCCCGCAACGGGCCCCGCAACGGGGCAGGGGCTCACCGGGTTGTCGGCCGAGAACTGAGCCGGTCTCTGCTGACGCACCCTCAATTCCTTTTCGATGACTTTCAACCGGTGCACTGCCATTACGTGCTAAGGTGGCGAGGTGGAACCTGGAGCTCTGTCGGTGGACGGCCACTTGCCGAGTGGGGGACCTACCCCATAACCACGAACCTTAAGCAGTGCGTCACTCGACTAGCTTTAGGCACCACTTATTTTTACACTAGTTTTTTAGTGACTCTCGTGTGAGCGATTTTTACCTGCAGGAAATCAACTCGTCCTTCCCAACTTTTTTTTTTTTCAATCCCTGCTCCCCCTCTTTGGAATGAGTGAACACCGTTTTATATTTGATCGACGTAAGATTGAAACCCGGCGGTTTCGATTCAAGTACGGTTGAAATATGCTTTTTGTAAGCGCGGTGAAGTATATTTTTCTATGTTTGTTATATTGTTACATAAAATAAGGATGTTTTTGATTTATGAAGTCAGAAAAGCCATTGTTGACAAGTTAAGAAGTTTAGAAGGAAAGGAAGTTGTTTGTTAGTTGATGTGATATGGATTGTTGGTTTTATTTATTCCTGAATGGCATGGCACAAAAGTTCTGTGCGACCCATGCTCGGACAAATCCAGACCGACTATTTGCCATCAAACTTGCTTTGACTCGACCAGCAAGAATTAGCAGTCGAACTTCCATTGTGGCTTCATACATATTGATTTGTACGCTTCTGGTTAATTTTTACGATTGAGTGTTTTTATAGAAAACGGTGCTCATGAATACATAAGATGTTGACTGAGCTTTTGTGGAGTTTTCAGCTCGTGCGAAATGGGTGAACACCCAATGGTACACCCGAGCCAATGGCAGTACATTGCATGAATGGCCTTAATGAACTACGCCACATTACTTGTTCGAGTGAATAAAACTCGCGACCGTTCTTCACGAGACGATGAATTTTTTGGTGATGCAATGGATCGGATCCAAGATTGCAGTTGAAACGATGTCCATATTTGGTTGTGTTTGGTCCCGTCTGCCCCTCTACTCTACATCCTCACTTTACAGTGACACTGACCCGACCGGACATGATCCATGTATCTTAGTTCATTAGCACACTTTAAGGACAATGTAATAACAATTACCTTTTGAAATAGCAATTTATAAATAGTTAAAATAAGGGGCCCACGTCTATGTAAGGGATTAATGTACGAGTTATTTTTTCCCAATTAGGTTTAAGTAATACTATTGGCTTCCTTTCATGGCCATATTTGTAGAATCAGGGGTAACCTCTACCGCAGCGCAGGTGCACCTCGTAGAAATTGCGTTGTAATTTCAGTGAACGTACGGTGTATCATTACGTATTGTATCAAAACGTATGTAAGAAGAACACGTTGGAAAGAAACCGTCTCGTGTTTCATAGCTGAGACTTCAGCTTGGCATGGTCTTCAGATGCACTGTTTTCAGCAAATTATTGATTGGACTGTTACTCGGTGTAGGTATATTTCTTTGGAGTTGTTCTGAGCCAGGTTGAGGCATCGTAAGCTTGGTTTCTTGGAACGTTTACTCTTTTTCGTGGAAATCGATGACCAAGTGTGCGCTTTTCGCCAGCGTCGTTGGACGTCGTGTGCTGGTCGAGCGCGAGCCGCACTGAGCATTTCTGCTACAAAGGATCTATGTTCTCCTTTTTGCTATCTTCACCTTTAAATCTTTTTTTGTCGGTGTTACAATGTGCATGTCAGGGTGGGCCCCTGTCTTGTCTCTATTGGACAATTCGATTACAAAAATTAGCATGTTCTATTGTGTTTTAATTAAGGAAGCATGTACACTCTTATGTACACCAACAATGTGGTAGTGCCTCAGAGGTAGCACCTACCTCGGGTACTTTAACAGAATCTGCACTAACCGTTTTCAACTTCTTTCCAATGTATTAAGCTATCAGGCTAACTCGATTCCCGTATTTCGGAAGCTTATGAAATTATGTAAATTGTGGGGAGGTTCCTTCTTCAACATGACGGATATAGTAAGAGGAAAAATTCTCTCCAGTTGGTGATCGCCATTTGCAGCTTCAAGCAAGCGAAGCTCATAGCCTGTTATTTTCCACAGCAGTGCACTCTCCGTTGACGTGACTATGAACTCGTGACTGCTGTCGCTCTTTTGCCACTCAGAAATGCAGAGCTTGCGAATGGTAGAGCCGGAATCGCCTCTATGCCGCAGATACTTTGGCGCGGCGTCTGTAATCTTCGTCACAACTAAACGTTGGCTAGTGTCAGTAGTTGTACTAACATAAATGTACCCGTTTAAAATGAAGGTGGCGAATATCAGAGTAAGAAGTGTAAATCCAGTAAAATTGAAAAGGGTTTTCTTCTGTGCATCACTTAGTATGAGTGTTTTATTTACTGCTTGTACCGCCGCACGGCTCTCTGTCAGTGTTTATGATAATCATGGTCTCAATACTTACATGAATTTTCAAAAAGATTGATTTGTGAACCTGTTTTGAATCTAGATTTGAGGCTAGTGGATTTGTTTGGAATGATGATTTTGGGTTGACTATTCCCAATGAACTGTTAAGGTGTGATGCGTAGTCAGAGACTTCAGGACGGAATGCTCCGTTTTGTCAGTAATAAAAACTAGCATGGACTGAATAGCGGGTATCTTTCTTGAATCTTGCCCCTCCCCTCACGTGTTGCACAATAATGCACATTCAGAGCGTTCGCAAATCTAGCTATATCCGAAAATCCGGTTCGGAGAGTTATCGTTTATTGATGAAGGACCTCCATTTTTATTCCTTTTTTATTGAAGGGCAATTTCTGCGTTTGTAGGATTCCCTTCTAATCTACGGCGAGATTTGTGTTGAGACGTTCGTCCTTTTTCCGGTGAAGATAAAAAGAAAACTTTCCCACAGCCACCCGCTTCGTTCGGACGCGTTCGTGCAAACGTATCCGTTTATTCAGGGTTTTTTTTTGAAAGATCAATGGAGCGCCTTCACCATGAGAGGAGGGCCGCCCTCCTCTCATGCCTTCACATAGTTCGCGAACTAAACGAGAGCATAGTCTATAATAGCGAACGTGAACGAATATTATGGTCGTTTGCGCGTTGAAAAAAAAATGCGCGAGGTTACTAGCGGCCTCGCTATGTAGGCTAAATTTTAGAACTAAAAATAAAGAAATGGTTTGGATTGTTTTTTTCGAGTTTTAGTCAAGACATCCTACAAAGGGCTGGCCGTTCAGAATAAATTATTAGAAATGCGCTCCTCACCCTTTTCAACTGAAATAAGTTGAAGTTTTTGGAATTTCCGTTCAGTTCTTCTCTTTCAGTCCCATGCTACTGTAAAAACAAAGAAAAAAAAAGCCTCCCTTTTCTTTCGGCCCAATTAAATTTCCAAATGCTAGACCCTCAAACATGATGGGTTGGCTCCGTTTACAACAACCTAATGCACCGTATTCACCAAATTTTCCGAACGAAAAGAATTCTTTGCCAGGTTCGAATTTACGATGCAAGAGACGTGTCAAAATTGACAGCAAAAGCTCTAGGAGAAATTCTTCAAATCCATGGTTCTTGGTCCCTCTAGTAAATTTTCTCAGACGAAGGCATTAAAGTTTTTTTTTTTTTTTTCCCCAACGGAATGGAGCATTTCTCTGTTTGTGAGAAGGGAGTAAAATGAGGAGCGAATGTTCTCCAAAACTAGAAGTCCAGCAGGACTCCGTTTTTGAGAAAAATGTAGTACCTATATGAAGTAAATTTTCAAACGGTGTATCTGCCGATCGATTTGATTTTTCCAATCCGTTGTTCCTCGCATTTTTCCTTTATCCGCCTCTCTCCGATTGTGTTATATCCAGTTGAAAGCGACGCCGTTAGACTCATTGTAACAGTTGAAAACGGTTGTAATCAGTGTATTAGCATACACCGTTTAAAAATTCAACTCTTAAACTGTTTAATTTTCAAAATCTCATTCCTGTGTACGACTTCTACTTTCGGAGATCATTCGCTCCCCGATTTCATCATTAAACGGAGAACTCTGTTGCAATCTACCCCATGTGCTGCCCTCTACAGCGAACCAAAATTTCGTCCTCGTCCCTGACCAGTCCCTGACAAATCTCCGTGTTGACAAGTGAGCCAGTTCAAGTTCAAGCTTAGGACGGAAGGGTGTGTCTGTGTTTCAGTGTGAATTTGTGCGAGTGATGAGTTATTTGTGGCAGCAGCCGTGAGAGTAACTTTCTCATGATATTCGCAAAAAGGTAATAATTCTAACCACGTAAGCCAGAGGTTAAGTGCATTATAGTGTTCCTATTTGGCCACGGAGTTTGGTTTATGTTGGTTAGGACGCGTAATTTGAAATGCGCTAGGGAAGTAAATAGCAGGCCTGGTAACTCGCATGACTTTCTGTTAAAACCATTAAAAAAAGTTATATCTGTGCGGAAACGTCACCGACGTGTACATTAGAAGTAACCTTTCATGCAGACATGAGAGAATCTCTCATGATGCAGATCAGCCGTTGGTAGTCTACAGTCGTTCCGACTGGTCTAGGGTAACGGTTATGGTTTGTTTACATTCCGAAAAAACGATTTGCCGGCGTTGTCATATCACGGTATAATTCTCACGAGGTTCTGTAGAATGCTCTTTAAAGTAGTTGATTCTGCTTCTTATTTAGCAGATGATGTTTTGGTGAGGGAAGAAGACTGCTGGCCGACATTGGTTTAAATGGTCGTTCTTCCTGTATTGCGGGTGCAATGTAGCCAGAGAAAGGCAACGGTATGAACCTTTTTACTTTGTCGGGCCGCAGGATTGTTTGAACCGTCCCTTCTGACTCGGTTCATAGAACTGTATCAAGTTATGAATGCATAATATCCCGTGCATAATTTCGTGTAGAAATTATGCATGCAGATAAAAATCCCCTGTGGGATTTTCTGCACGGGCCGGAAACGGCGGAGGGTCAAAATAGTTCTTACATACGGTACCTATGAAACAATGCAAGAAAAAATGGTTTAAAATTTTAATTCTATTATAGGTAAACATTAGTTCATTTTACGTATTAACCCCTCGATTTCATCTTAGTTTAAATCGTTCGGCGTATTAAAAAAATATTAGATGGATTCCAAGAAACAAATGAAAACAGTACATACAATCCTAGGTAAACAATAAAACAATAAAGAAGGCGGCAAAACCGGAGAAAAGGTGAACAGCAAAAAATAACTCTGTGCAGCAACAGAAACATAAGTTTACTTAACACTGAAGGTACTTCGACTTAGCCGTTTCCTGTCTGTGCAAAAAATACCCCAAATTATGAACCAAATTATGCACTACTTGATTCAGCCTAGCACTTGTTTTGGTTTAGGGAAATACATCTTTTTGTTTGTTTCCTATGCTACATGGAACTACAATCGGAACGTTCGGGTTGTAAGGGCGATCGGAGAGGAGTAGGAACGGGCTGAAATTAAGGTATTATCCATTAGTAAGCTACCTTCTTCACGGTATTCCGTTCGTACGTCTCAAAATCAGACGACCGATTCAGTTAATAATTAGACTTCTATTTAGACGCCACCTGTACTTGGAACAGAAATAAATGGAGCCTGTTCGTCATTCACCTTGTGTTGGCTATCGTGGCCTTGGGGACTCTAATGATATACCCATTTGAACCACCAGTTTGTGAATTATTAAAATGATTCATGTAGACCATAACCCGACCATAGAACTGACCATTCGGACACCAAAATACTTTGGCACAAGGTTCGGACAATGTGTTATATAACTGACATGTCTTAGATCACGATTTCGTGTTTGTCTTTTTAAATGCGGCAATTTATGGAAACTCGAAAAGCACTGAACCAATCGAAAAACTGTTTTAAGAAATTAGTACCGGTGCAATGAGGTCGCGTGTACTGTGCGTCACACTCTTAACCAAAGTTTTGACGGAGCACCGATCAAGATTTTGAAGCCGAGGAGGTATAATTTTAATGAGTAAGCGCTTGATTTTTTTTAATTTTTTTTTATTTGCTGTAGCGCACAATTATTTGGAGTGGAATTTGTAAAGATGTTTTCATCTTTTTACTTTGTGTCGAAATGTTCCAAAATATTAAAAAAAATGATTAAGTATTGAAAGAAAGGACTCTTGAAGAATTTTTTTTTTAATATAATGCACAAAAAATTCCTTTTCGGGTAAAGGCTCTTCCCGAACGGCGACATCGCTGCTGTGTGCATATTGTTTAAATAGGTTATATTTCTTGCTCTATCATTCGTTGTAAAAACATGATCTTACTCTTTTATGACCAGCGATTATCATTATCATTATTTGTATAATTCAGGGCCTCTCCGAAGCGAGGCTAACTGGAAGTCGAGGTCCTGCACCAAAAGATCAAAAGCATTCGCATTTAAAAAAAAAATAAAAAAAAATCGACGTACCGTGTTTTATTGTTACTATAGTCAACTAGTCCGCTTTAGAGTCATATTATAATCTTAAACATGGAATCGAAAAATCTGCAACTAAGGAGGTGAGTTTTACAGAAAACTCACCTGTATTAAGGAAGGAATTTTGTCAAATGGAAATAGACATATTAAAATGAAATCTTGAAAGACTTTAAAAGCTGCATGCATCTTTTTATTAAATTCATCAATTTAAACATTGAATCATTTATATTGTATATCCTATTCGTATATATCTAAATTAAAGCCCCGGTTTGGGGGTTAGGGGTTGGCCATAAATCTTGTGCCGCCATTGAGGCGACTTTGTGACCCCCCCTCACCGCATCAAGAAACCTCACCTTCCTCTTCTCCCATTTCAAAGTTGATTAACAAAAACAAAAGCCTTAGACTTAAGGCAACCCTCAATATGTAACGCTAGTTTTAATTAGCAGTAACGTGATCAAGTTTCCTAAATCTGATAAACTTGGGAAGGCTGCGAAAAGGGGACGTTTCGCCTTAGACGTCCTTGACAAGCACATCTGTGGAACGATAATCTCCTAAATAGCTATTCCTTGACCGATAAACGATTAACTCATCTAATAAGAGCCGCTTGCTGATTGATTTCACGCAGTAAATAAACATCACTGTTTGTAGGACACGAGACTGTGAGTCGAGGTGACTTTCCACAGCCACGGATTCGGTTCTAGCGTTCATGATAACTGAAAGGACATCTTATATGCCAGCATGTATCATCTCTTTCATGGCGTCGTGCTTTTTTTTCTTCTTTTATGCTCATCTATATCGAATAGAAAGTAGAAAAATTGAACCTGACAATACGGCGCTTAGTTAAAAATCAGGTTCAAGGCTCGCTAAGGTAGGCAACCTAGCATACACCGATGTTGTGCGTTTGCCTACCGTGGGCGCTACCGTTGGTGCATTAGCCTGCAGTGGGACGGAATGGGCGATGTAAACAAATTGACAAAAGTAATCCGTTCCTTTACGAAACTATAACACTCACTGATGAAACACACCAATATACTTTGTCGAGCGGTTCATATTTAAAAAAAGCGCGTCTCGTGAAGTCGATAGCTTTACAGGGCTCCCACTTGGTCCATATTTATGGACTTGGTCCATTTTTTCGGTCAAGTCCATAAAAA
>Ga0058701_10001341_pt1 | contig 17333 bp, 10 predicted proteins | sample AgamicOrMae_FD_97039 | JGI IMG/M metagenome (GOLD analysis project Ga0058701, IMG submission 97039) | Agave microbial communities from Guanajuato, Mexico - Or.Ma.e | ecosystem: Host-associated > Plants > Phyllosphere > Phylloplane/Leaf | place: Guanajuato, Mexico | collected 2012-06-04
AGGTTAGGTTAGGTAAGGTTAGTATTGCGGTAAAGACCTTTGGTGTTTGCGACTTTCCTCGTTTGGCGGTTACGGATTGGCGCTTGCAGCGTTGGCGCTTGCAGCGTTGGCGCTTGTGGTTTTTGGCGCTTATGACAGCTACCCGAAATGTAGAACAAAACACTTATAGAAACGATTTATTTTATATTTTAGTGGCACAGTTAATCTGAAACGTGGCGCACCTTCCACCTCCTAGTTTCACAATGAGCTAGGTTAAGTTAGATTAAGAGTTTAATGTCTAACTTCGCAGCCGCTCTATTCAGCTGTCGCCAAATGCCACCGAGAAGGGTTAAATAGTTTCATACTTAGGGAAACTTAAGTTATCTCGTTCCTCGCTCCACTCAGCTGACCGAGAGGGGCGAAAAAACATTCTCGCAAGCTTAGCGAAGAAATGTGCGACATCTTTAGGATATACGTTTCGGGTGACCTGCGTACACGCGCATGCTAAGCGAACTTCGAGCTCAAATAATAGCGATACTTTCTACAAAACGCTCGTCGAAATCCCCAATCAGCAACAATTAAACAGAGTACGCGAGATTACGATCGCGAGTGACAAAAAAGGAAGCAAGATTGTACATTATACTCGGTCGGCGCGGCATCCGTTTACTGGGGAAAAGGCATTCATGCGTTCGGGTTTTGCCTGTAGTGGTTTGTTCCGACGGGGAATAGCACTGGCAGTCTTTTTTTAAAGAGGTCTTTGCCGCTGCCGCCAGCCGCGTTGCCGTCGTCCCGGAGTTGCTGCCGCGGCCAGACGGTCTACCTGGATGCAGTGACGCGGGGCGGGGCGGCGGGGCGGAGGGGGTCGACGGGGACGTGCGGCGGCGGGGGTCGACGGCGGGCTTGCATTGCCTTTATCCGTCTGATAGCAACTACCGTTTGCCGCCCCCTCTTTTTTCCGGCGCATTCAATGATTTTATGACCTGCTGCGCTTTTCGTCAATACCGAACTTGACCAGCGACGTTCCTCGTAACAATTAAACATTGCCTCCAGTTTACTCGATCTTCTTTTGTTTCCACGATGCAGCAGGTTAAGTTAAACCTCAGTTTAAGATCCTTTTTTTTTTAAATCGGGGTTAATAGTAATTGAAGGTTATTGACAGCAAAATTTATTATCATTCCAGGTTAACTTAAGCTAAAGCTATGTTCATATTATACGTTCACTTAGGCTCACTCAAGCTCTAGGTTAACTTAAGGTGGGTTCATCACCAATTTAGATGAAATCGCGCGGGGTTATTTATTTTACGCTTAGCTTAATGTGGATTGTTTGCGTTTGAGGAAGCACAGTGAAGGTTAATACCTTGAGCGGCCTATTTCAAAATTTTGAAACTTCGCGACGAAAGATTTAGAGACAACAACCTTGGAACAAGAAATTTGCTGTATCTGCAAATTTTGGGGCAAGCCATTTCATTTTCCCAAACATTTCATGTTTCCAATTAAGAAATGAACAATTTGAAGGGAAAAAAGCAAAAATACGCTACGACGCTAACCAGAGTATCGAACGGGTAACGATGTAGCATAAATAGTGCAACAGGCCTTTCCCGTAGGTAGATGTTCCCGCTCAACACCAAATATGCACCACGTGCAGAGCGCATTGTTTATACCGCGGCGTAGAGCGTAGCTAGGTGCGCTCATGTATGCGGCCCTCATTTAAATTAGAAGCAACAACAAAACCAAAAGCACTTGTACAATTTATGAAAGCTGACAGATCAGAAAGTGAGGCTGGGCGGGCAGAGATGGGTTACCAGTAGGAAGGCCAGCCACCGAGAGAACGGACCCGTCGCGGCGTCCACTATTTATTAAAAGCGGCCGATCGTCGAAGCGGGGGCCGAAATGGCCGGAATCGTTGCGTCGCTCCTCTCGGTGGACGCTAAAGCGCCGTGGCTTATTCAATTATCGGCGAGGGATGCCGAGGACTAGCAATGCCAACGGGGGCATTTCCATATAGATAAGAAGTCCGGGGGAGGGGGGGGCGTAGGGGGGGGGGCGCCACGTGGGGCCGACTTGCTCGAGAAAATGTTCTCATCACAAACGGGGAGAAGATTGCTGACAAGTTGGAAACGGAGGAGGTAATGTTGACGAGGAATCGGGGAAAGAGACGAAAATTGCGAGAAAGGACATAGAATGAAATTGGCTGTGTAAGTCCTTGTGCCGCGACAAATCGTTTCGCAGAATGAAAATACTCGCACGTAAATTTGCGGGTGGCACTTTCAACCTATCAATACGCAAAACTCAGGCGAATTGGTAGGAAAATGGTGCTTACGATTGGGGGGCATTCGATAACGCCAAAAACCACAAGCGCCAACTCCGAAAGCGCCAGTCGGTAACCGCCAAACAAGAAAAGTCGCAGACGCCAAAGTTCGTATAGGTTAGGTTAAGTTAGGTTAGGATTGCGGTTAAGAACTTTGGCGTTTGCGACTTCTCTCGTTGGCGGTTACGGATTGGCGCTCGTGGCGTTGGCGCTTGTGCTTTTTGGCGCTTATGACAGCTACCCCTTACGATTTATGCGTGAGATATAAAAGATTTTCAGAGGCTTCCTGCCGACCATTTTAAGTAGTCCATCGCGGTCAGCTATTCGTTATGCAGCTGGGCGAAGTCGCTGTCGCAACAATGGGGTAAATACAATCCGTTCTTTTCGTAGAATCTCGACTCAGGTCTAGCCACAATCTATGAATACAAACGCAAGTCGCGGAGCGAGAGCGGCGAGACCAGCAAGCTGCACACGTCCGGACGACCACGTACCGTGCACACAAGTCATCACAAGTGGGAGGGAAAGAGGAGGAGGGCTCGAGATATTAGAGGAATCAGCTGATATTAATGAAAAACTCCGGTTGCCCTCGACTCGCGCCGCGACTGGCCTCATGTCGGATGAGTTATTCTAGCCACGTAGGTAGCCCAACCTCCTATTCCACCAGCTCCCGCGGTTTCATCAAGAACAAGGGCTCGCTCTTTTTAGACCGACGCGGCAGCGGCAGCCGATTCGGCGGGACGCGATCGTAAACCCGAGTTATCAATCATAAAGGAAAGAATGTCAACTTCTTTCAAATACGTGCCGCTCGGCAAAAGTGAGGTTAACAATGCCCCAACACGACACGGTCCCGGGACTAGAAATCTCATCATCACAACAAGTAGCCCAGTCAAAGGGACCGCTCCCGAGCAAAACATCCTCCGCCGTTGGCCTAGTTTCGTTTTGCAATTGAATGAGGAAAGATGTAATAGACTTTTCGCGTCAAAGAAACCGACCCTAAACAAACAGAGGACCGGGAAATCGGTTTGTTTCGCCCAAAAAAGGTCGCTTCTGCAATGGTAAGTTATTGAACTTACAGTTTATGCTACTATATAATTTACGACCTTGTTTCCGTCTATAAACCATCCTTTATGACGAGTTGTTTCGAAGTTTTTTGAGATGTAACAAGCAAATGGTTACCGTAGTTCCGAAGTTCAAGCAACGATGGCATTTCCGATGAGGGAGTTAAAGCTGCAACGTCCACGAGATCAATCATAAGAAAGTGTCACCGGGTAACTGTTTGCTATCAGCGAGAAGCGACAATAAAGGCGTAAAACAATCCAAGGAGAATAGCTAGCGGCACAGCGCAAAGTGAATTCCTGACGGAGGAGAGTGAATTTCCGACAAAAGTACACGGCAGTAGCTTTTACGGCTAGGCGTAGAGTAAAACAACTAGGCCTTAATCGACGTGAACACAACCGCGGAATAATAACTGGGCAGATCAAGTTGTAAGAGGAAAAACCGATGAGGCGTAAAAATGGTTTACTCGCGCAAGGTGCAATCCACAAGCTCTAACTACATTCTATAAAAATACGAGTCTTGTTTCGGAGCGCGACGGGAAAATAGGTATTACGCATCTGTGGTTTCGGACTGCCATCATAATCAGCCGTTGGTCTCGACGATGGAAGTCGTTCAGGTTTACCGCCAAGAGTAACTTCATGTTCACGTCTCTTATGAGATCACGGGAATGTTCCTCTACAACACGAAGATTTTTTTGCGATTATCATCAGAGAATTTATACTCTAAAATGAGACGAGATAAAGAAATATCTACATCTAAATACTCTTGGATTCACAGTAAAAAAAAATAAAATAAAAAAAAGCCTTTCAGAGTCCCATACCAGCTTTAGGTATCAGGTAAAACAAAGAAAGAACGTAAACTCATTTATTTTCGAAAATCTTCACAGAAAAAAAAGAAAAAAACAAATTCCCCGTTTCGGGGAATGCTATACCTGTTTTGGGTATAAAACAAAAACGGGGGTGTTACGTATTTTGGTTGTTTTTTTTTTCAAGATAGGCCTATGTTCAGCCATCATTCAAAAGGTCTCGGCGAGAGCTTTCGTTGATGTGGCTGAACATAGGTCTATCTTGAAAAATTACCAAAGTACGTACCACCCCCGTTTTAGTTTCATACCCAAAACAGGTTCAGGATTCCCTAAAACGGAGGTTTTGTTTGTACTGTGATTGATGAGACCTTTGATTGATATTGTTGTTGAGGATTCTCATAAAATAACCCTCTTTTATTTTTCAGACTCAAAACAGGTATATAGGACTACCGAAAAAATGGTTTAATTTTTACTGTGTTCCAGAGTCAGCGCGTCTTCCTCTGTGACGTATAGCTACAATCTCCGCTTGCGATGAACCTGCTCGACGGATGTCCATCGCTCATAACGAGCCGAGAAACATTACAGGAAAACTTGCATAAGCATTGGCAAACTCATAACAGCGCAATGAATGATCGCATAGGTCATCTCAAGTGCTGGTGGCTGCTTTTATGGAATGGCTTATCTACACACTTGCCCCACGTATAAGGACAGCAAGCCAGTGTACCTCGTTAGGGAGGCTTGTATAATTGTAAATAACACTCGTGTGTCCGTCGCGGCCGTGGGGGAAGGGGGGGGGGGCTTGCGGATAGACCGTCTGACCAACCATCGCTATGCCAAGTCCACCCACGTGACGCCACGCGGTGCGATCTCCTCGAGGTGTGATGTTCTTTTGTTTACCGTCCGCTTGTTAATTTGGATGACGTCCCTTTTGCCGCTCCGGATTCTTTTCGAGTACATGTGCGATAACGGATGCAGGCTAAGGCAGACCTTCGTGAACGGAACGTGTACCTCACGCCAATTAACTAGGGCACATTTTTCATTGCTCTGTAGGAAAATAAAGCAGCTAGCGCCAAATTTTTGCCACTTAAGGTCTTTGAAAAACAATTTTTCAACTAATCTTTAGTCCATTCGGTAGTGCTAGGGTCTTCACTCCTCTCGCTTACTTCTCGGCGGCGGTTGTTGCCGCTGGAACGTAAGCGGCGTCAGACTTGGTGCGATAATTAACCCCTGACCGCCTAAAGTATTTGGAATGAAAATTAGCTTAGGGGAAATTGGAAGGATTTTTCAATTAATATACGAAATTTCAAGCTTTGGAAAATGCCTAAATTATTAAACTTTAGTTTTCGAGAGGGGTGATATTTTTTTTTTAATTTAAGCAATACTGAACTGAAAAGATCCTCTAAAATATTTTTTTTTTTTTTTGCGAACGGCATCGCTAGGCGTTTTGGGTTTAAGGATAGTTTTTCATATAGGACTTCAATAAGCGTTCATAAAATTTCAGGTGTAAAACATAGTTTTCCGTCTAGTATTTCTTGAACGTTTCATCCGAAAGATATTTTAAGGTCCAGTTGATCTTTTTCATTAGGTAAGCACATTGAAGTGGAGTGGCTAGACTGTACATCAATTAAAATTGAAACCCATGGGACACTTGTCTCAGAAGCCATAGTTTTACAACGAGAAGATGCGTCTCGGAAAATATATTTTTTCAGGTATCACACATGAAAACTTAAAATGTCATTTCGTAGACGCACACAAATGAGTCCATTCTAACAACACAGATGACCATTAATTGTGAACGAGCAATAAGGGCAGCCTAATGAGAGGAAAATTACAGTCCGCACAGCCCTCTCCGTCAATTTAGGGCTTAAAAGTCAGGGTGAATAATAGAGAAGCGGGCTTTTGGCCCTAAACAGGAAATGTACACGAAAGCCAACCGCTCATTTGGAAAATACACATCTAAGGAAGCGCCCCGCCCCCCTCGTCTTTAGAAATCCGCGGTTTTCTCTGCGCAAAAGTCAGATCGATCTATGAATGAACTCGTAGTAAAGGACACCTGCGTTCCATTCACACCTTTTCCGGTAAAATTACGCGCGTGTTGGAGCCCTCCATCATCCCTCAGATGTGTCCGATGTCCTTTTCTGTGTAATTGGCTGCAGGGGCGGGAAGAGATGGACGCAGGGCGTGTCATCGGATTGTGAAACGAGGGATGGATGGATGGGCGACGGCTATTATCCACCCCAGACGACGGAACTTCAGACCTTATGGGCCTCTAATGGTGCCCTTTTACGGCTATTTTCTTGGTTTCCGTTTGGACGAAACGCTGCTTGACAGAATCCCATTCACGATTTTCACAATGCTTGTGTATTTGAATTCAAATCCAACTATTTGGCTGTACGATCCTTGCCTGAATTGACAAAACCCGATCGACACGGTCGCAAATTGAGTAGATCCTCCTTATTTTTTTATTCACTCTAAATCTGAATTAGTGACAGTCTGAGAATCGGTGAAAATTCACTGTATCTCAGACTCTCACTGGTCCAAATTTGGAGTGTTCATTCATTTTTATTTTTTTGTAATGTGCTAACAGCATGGAGCAGTTTGGTTTCAAAAACAGCTATACTTGACTTAATAACTATAGCATGTTATTTAGGCAAAATTTGACAGGTCTTCAAGCGCGGCTTTTTGTCGATATTCCGAGATGAAATTAGCGACATAGTAAACATGCTTTCCATCGGGCGTATTTCTTTAGCCGGCCGGCAGGTTTCGTACAAAGTAATTGGCAAAAAATGATACACGCACCGCAGACTTGTTGAGAATTTTATAAGCATTCATTTTTATTGTAACAAGAACGAGTCGAAAAGTAGAGAGTGTATTTCAAATGTTAGCAGGCCCGGGTAGCCACTAAATAAAAACGGGTTTCAGGTAACGTCCGCAGCTCAAGCTGGCGAGATGTGTTCACTCTCCGTCATAAACGGTCCGTTCAATAAATGTCATCGTTGGATGAAAAAAAAAATACTGTATCTTCACGTAATTTGCATATTGTGATGATTTTTTATTGTTATTTAAAGAAGAGGGGCCGTGTTGAGTGGCTGAACATGGCGCTGTAGCGACGCACGTAACGCAAGTCCCACTCCAAGGGGGGTCCGCGGGAAGAACAAATGGAAAGAGACGGAGAAAAGGGAATCTCCCGCTGAACAAACAAGAAAGAGAAAGACAGAGAGCCTCCCGCTGATCTTGAAAAATGCACGCCGCGGACGCCGCTGCTGGCCAAACCCATGAAAATCGTCTAAGAGACCCCGATGTTGTTTTCGGATGTGATTCTGCATACATCCACCCACTCTTTACACCAATCTACTAGGCTTAATTCTTTGTTTTACACACGCGTAAAAACACACTCCGAATTGAATTACCTATAGCCGTCTCAATTCTGAAGCAAGCCATAAACCAACGCAGAATGGTAGCCCAAGCAGATGCCTATCACGGCGCGACTGGTCGCGCGAATGCCAATTTTTCACTTGTCGCTTCCCTGGACACAAATATCCGTTTTCTGTACACCGTTAGCCATGAAACCGTCACCCAAGGCGTGGCTATTGCCATGGCTATTCGACAATTCCCATCATGCGTTGCGCTGTGTCACGATGCCAAAAACTCCTGAAGCAGCGGATACATATAGGCCTAAAGTCGTGCCACTGTAAAACTTTATTGTTGGAATTTCGTGCCTCTTAGGAGCCACAACGCGCGTTTGGTTTTTCATCAGTCTGAGGATTGACGAAATACAACCGCATCGGTTAGTTTAACCCTGGTTTTGGTTTATCCTTGATTATTCGTCTCATTGAAAAATCTTGTGCTGAGTACCGTACTCATTTAACCCATAACAGTCCAGAGTATTTGGAGTGAAATTCAAATTAAGAGAAATTGGAAGGATTTTTTTCCGGTAAAACACGAAATTTTAAGCTTTGAAAAATGCCTAAATTATTGAATTTCAGGTTTCCAGAGGGGTGATATTTGTAAATTATTACAATACTGAACTGAGAAGATTCTCTAAAATAGATTTTTCTGCTTCCAAGTGGCATAATTGGTTAGACACGCGCATCGGTAAATGGTTATGGAATGACTAAAAACCGACATATTACGACAGCTAGAATAAAAATTGATCTGAGGTGTGAACAACAATAAGTTTAGCTATCCATCTACTTTTCCGAGAATGCTGAGAGGAAACGCTGAGGTGGGCATAAAATGGTGGGATATGGGAAACCTGCCCTGATCCAATAGATGAGAAACTAATAAAAGGAGGTTGCAGAAAAGGTGACACCAGCGTTGAGCGCGGCGGCGGCGACACGCTGTCTGGGCTTGGAGCTCCGCGCCGAGATGTGTGCAAGGTCAGCCCGGGTCAACCCAGGTGGTTAGTCGATTCGACAAAGTCGAGCCAACGAAGGCGGGACCGCGTGAAACGCTGCCTCAATAGCTCCAAGGTGACAAAATTGTCCCTTCGCAGCGGGATATTCCCGCTAGGGGATCACCCTGTATTCACCAAAGCATAAAATTCCGATGCGACTCGGATCTCCGCGACTTTCCACGACAAATAACTTTCGGTCGTGATCGTTAGCATGTCTTCCGGCGTCGCTTTCTTAGGGTGCCGCCATCCGCACGGCATCCTTTCAGCCGTGATTACTGTAACAGTGTGGGTGGTGGACGCGGCCCAATGAATGAAACCGGGCCCTGTGCGCCGCGCTGCGGCTTCGCGTCAAGGTACGCGTAAAAAAGGACGACTTGCTCCAACTCATTTCCGTCCGTGAGCCGGGGATTTAGAAAAAAACGGACGATTCGAAGCTGCCTTGTATTGGTCACGGTAGCGAGACCCCAGTAGCCCTGGGAAACGTCCCCCGTCAAATGGACCGAGGCCAGAATCGGTGGGACGCGGCCGTTTTTTTATCGGGTTCTACAGGAAGACACCCTCAGGAACTGGTAACAGGCGTTAAAGCGCGTTACTCCGTAATTGTAACAGGCTTAGGAATGCCGGAGTAGACTGCGTCAAAACACTAATCCGAGCGCAACGCTGCCTCTGCGACGGGCACGGCGACAGCGCGGCTGGAGGTGTGATATCTCGGGCAAACAGCAGAGACGAGCCGAAGGGACGCTGTGGCCGAGCAGCTCAGTCATTAGCTTGCAGCGGAGGCTTAAATCAAAGTTACAGCCAGGTTTTGTCATGAGGGAAGGCAAGTCCAAATTATGGCAGATTACGTCAGATGCGAGGTCGGGGACATAGACCGGGATTACGTCCACAACGAGGACCACACCCAAGACGAAGCACGCGTTAACCGATTTGGGCCTGAGAAGTTCTGAGAAATCAGCGGCCTTTTTTGTCTTCAACTTTAGTCATACGTGTTCCTGAACGGGTGAAATTTTTGTTGTACGCAAAAATTGAGGTCATATTGAGATTAGGAGAGGGGCTTTTTAAATCAAATATAGCGGAAATTGAGAGAAAATTTTTCGTCGATGAGTAAATAAATGGTTTCCGCATAGCCTAAATTTGAATCAATGAGTCTTTGAGAATCAGTAAAAATTCAGTGAAAGTTCACTGAATCTCAGAGACACTCACTAATTCAAAATTAGATTGCAGTGGTGGGAAGTCCATTGGGACTAACGAGGTTCAAATTGCGAATTTGAGCTCAGGAATTACTTATTACGAAAAAAAAAATCGGCTTCAAGTTACAATGGCATTTTGGAAAAAGTGTTGAATTCAAGTTTCATAGCAGCGTGGGAGTAACGCTTTTATTTAGATTTAGCAAAGATTCATGTCGGCAGAAAAAAATTCCACGGGGATGTTAAACACGGAGGAATAACTTAGAAAGGAAGGTTCACCCGAGGTGAGAACAATAGCAGTGTTCTCCCAAGTCAGCCACACAAAGTATATTTTATACAAGCCTATTTCTTTCCGACCTCTGCTTAAAACACCTTTTGAAAAATGCGAAGTCAAACAGAACTGATTGCAGATCATTGCCAGAAGAATTTTTCGATATTGAAAAGTGACGATATCTTGACCCACGAAAAGGATGTTAAGCTCTACAGGTCAGATTCCAACCTGGCATCCGATATCTTACTTAAATATCGGTTCCCACGTAAAAGGTTTAATGAAACAAAAAACGCAAAGACATCGAAATGTCCGCATGCAGCGTCATCTAACCCTTAACCGTGACTAAGCATTTTATCCTATTTAACCGTTTGTAAAACTAGTCAGCAAATTCCCAGCGCTCAACTGCCCACCAGCGACGCCGCGTTCAGCGGGGCACTCAAGACGCCCAAGCGGCCGAGAGAGCCTCTCGGACACTCCGCGACAAAAAGCGACATCCAAGCCAAAGTTCAAACGCACCTAATTGCTAGCAAGCTTGATTTACAGGTTTGCGAAGACCGCCATAAGCTTAATCCAATCATGAAGGTGAATGGAAGCGATGCTACCGTAAAAAGCCGCACACATTACGCGTGTCGGCCACCATGCCTACAGTGACGTAAACTGAAATAGCGACATAAAAAATAGAAAAATTTTGCAAGCAAAACAATTGCCATACAAAATAAAAGCTGCTCTATTGTTCGCTACCTCCGCTTCTTAATTGTTCTCTTCCTTCAAAGAAAAAAAAAGTTGTAGATTTTATCATTCTAAAACTGGTGTTCTTCCCATTTTCGCCAAAGTGATTTTCGCTATCCAATTTTCGCTTCTCGACCGATTTGCATTTTGGAAGATGGAGACTAAAAAGTAAAGTACGACAAACATTTTACGCCTTCCAAAACGGAAGTCGGTTGAGAATTAAGAACTTATAGCAAGCAAATATCACTTTTGGGAAAATGTGAAAACCAGTTTTAAAGCAATTCGACCTTTTTTTTAAGCGATGATCCATATTTAGTTGGATATAAACGTAGTTACGTTAGGCGAAATTCAAGTGGAGAGCAAATCAGCGAGATCAGCGTAGCGATCGCATTAGGTTCTCACACCTTCGTTGACCAATCATAATCATCAGCCCCCTAACGCGGCAAAACACTTAACAGCAACGTCTATACAGGGCTTAAGTACACGTAATGGCATTAAAGAGTGACGAGTTCAGCCTGCTCATTATTCGAACAAGTTGTAGAGCGCGCCAAACACTATAATACCGCGGCGAGGGTTGGAAATGTTTCGGCAAAAGTTCACACGAGGGCAGAGCCTATCACGGCCCCATTTAGCAGCGTTTATGTGCCTTCTTGGGCGCGTTCAGCAAACTTGATGGCAACGAGGGGAGGGGCCTGAAAGCGGACAATTTCGACCGAATTGGTAGTTATAGAGCCCACGGCAAGCAGCCGCGGCCCGGGAGGGTGGCCATGCATGCGGTGAGCGCTTTGTTTGAATTTCGGCGGTAATACCTCCAATATACGAAGAAAACCGGCGTGCTTTTTAAAAAATGAAAACGCGTTGCGAAATTGCTGATATTAGACCCTAGCTAAAATTACTGAGAAAAGAAAGCCGATATTCAGTAACGGTGCAGTTATAGGCGTTTGTATTAACACACGTCGAATCAAAGTTGAAGCAAATTTTAAGGATATCTCAGCAGATTATTTTGGTAAAGTTATGCAAGACCAATCAAAAAGAAAGGAAACAAAAAGCTGTTTCTTGTTATGATTATGCCAAAAAGCAAACCACATCTACATTATCAGGAAGAAAGACAAAACCATGGTAGGATGGCAAAAATCACTAGAAACGAAAAAATTGCAAAATTTCCTGAATATTGATAAACTTTAACCGCCTACCGCCCAGCGATGCCGCTCGGAAACAGAAAAATTTGTTTTTGACGATCTTTCACATCATTATTGTTACAGTTTAAAAAATATCACCCCTCTGGAAACCTGATATTTAATGATTTAGACCTTTTCCAGAGCTTAAAATTGCGTATATTTTAATGGAAAAAATCCTTCCAATTCCTCTTGAGGTAAATTTCACTCCAAATACTTCGGGCGGTTATGGGTTAAGCCGCAAATTTGGTTGCCTGGCTGATATAAAATTCGAAAACTGGCCATGATTCAGTTAATTTCTCGGTCTCACTGACATTGTAATGGACGTCGAATTTCAAGGAAAGCCCAGTTTATGCTAATTAACGTCGTATTGTCCATCGGGGCCCATAAGATCCGTGAGCGCGCGGCGCGGCGCGCAAAAGCGGGCGATTTGAATTGAATACCTCAAGTATGGGCCTACCACGCAGGCCAGGGGACAAGGTGCTCATACACCACTTTTCGTCGGACGGATTAACAATAGTTGCGCTGCACATGTGAACAGTCGATTGCGCCGTCTTTGTGCTATAATTCTCTTATGGCGTTTCACCGCAGCTAGCGGCCCTAAAAGGATGAGGACCTATGTCTGATCCTGCGTTGCGTAGCCTCACAATGAGAATCCTCGATCGCTTTTCAAAGCAAATGTTCCACATAACGCTGCCAGCCAGTCGACCGTCAAATTGCTCGCAAGGTGATGCGTCTCTTGCTTATTCTTGCGAAAAAGTCTTCTGCACCAGCTTGCGCTACATTTCGTTGGCTCATTATTCCAGACCCAACTGCCGTCTGTAGATTTTCTTTACCTAAACGTCCATCGAAATGCGGAAGTTTATTTACTATAAGCTACTTAAAATCGAATAGAACGAAGGAACTAAAAGTGTTGCTTCGCGTGCAATGAGTTTTGTGAACTCGGCTGCGTTACAGTCATTCTACGAGCGCAGTAAAATGTAAGTGTATTTGTTATAAAATCGTGGATAAATAGAGCGAGCAATTTTAAGTACCTACAGTTACGACGTTTGTAGGGCCGTAAACTCGACAAATAACCTATAGTGTTAGAGCATTTGTTTTATATAAATCAGGCTTCCAAATCAACGGTCATTCCGACGAACAAATAAAGAGATTAATACATAAAAAACTAACCCCTGTGTCGGGTACGACGGTAAATCAGTGGGAGAGCGCAATTTGGATATTTTCACAGGTGCTACTATGGATAATAACATATCAATGGTGAAATCTCGACGAGACCCTTTTTTTAATAATATTGGTTAAAAGTAATTATTCTTCCAAATAAAATAATATTTTTTTAAAAAAAATGCAAAAAAAAAACGAATCCGCTCTCCCCTTGTTTTACCTTCCCAAAACAGGTGTGGGACTACCTAAAACAGTGGTTAGTTTATACTGTGAAGATCTTTGTCGTTTTACTTCCTCTTCAAAAACGTAGCGGGAGGACAGTAAACTGTAACGTTTGATCTGAATTCCTCGAATCACGCTCTCGAAAAACGTTTCCTCTCCAAACACTCGACGCGCGAAATCAAACATTTTAACGACCTGAGCGCCCTCCCACCTGCTTAAGACGTGACGTTTTGTTTTTCCTAACCTCCACTTTCTCTCCCCCTGCGATTGTGGCCCCATCAAAAGAGAACTTAAGTGAAATGAATGAAGGATGAGGAGGACCGTGGGCCGTATGGACCGCCGTCGCCACTTGCCCGCGCCCCGGAATGTACGAGCAAACAAGCCCCGGACTAGGTCTTCTCCTGTACTCGCCTCGGATAACACAAACATGGTCGACGTGTGCAGACTGTAAATTTCCAAAGCTAGAATTTACCACCTGTTGTGTTCGACCCTTCGTCGCCGAGTCGAACAGAGCGAAACACAGTGCACCTCACAGCGTCGCCGAAAACCCTTGCTTACATCCACGCGGATGTTGCTCTCCGCCGTGAAGTTATGCGGTTTCAGTCTTGATGACAACGAGGCGAGCGGCATTGAAACGAAAATCTTATCTGAGTTAACCTTAATCCATGCCGTCTATATTGTTAATTCTTATTGAAATATAATGAAAGGTCAAACCCAGGCGAAACAGAGGTTAATTCCACCTTCCAAACTGAGAAATAAGTACGACTAGGATAAAGCGTCGAGGTACAAAACGCGTACTCATCTGCACCACTATCAGAACTACGGAGCCAGCTGAGCTCGTCTAGAATATAGAATAGACCTTGTCGTCCGTAAAATAGCGCTGACAGTGCACAAGATAGAATATAAATGGCCTGCAGAGGTATGTACACAGCGTTTAGGTAAGGCAGAATGCCAATGAGTCGAGACGTGTGCACATCCCATTGGGCATCCACAATAGAGCATCGCCGATTAGGCGGAGCCGGACGAGGGTCCCTAACAGATGTGAAAGAAGAAACGTTCGCAAACAGGAAATTAACCTATTAGGAGTTGCACGATCCCTCAAAAATGTTAGGGTACACAAAAGTTGGGTACGTGAGGCCCACAGAGTGAATCGCCTTATAAGTAAAGAAGCATGGAATTACGGAGGTGGCACTCTGCCTTGATGGGTTTCAAACTCCCGCCTGCAAAGCTTTCAGCTAGACAATTATCCAGTAATTTCTTCCACTTTTGGGAGGCATGGAGTCCTGAATTGCACGCTGTGGACTAAGAAACAATGAAAGTTGGCTGCTGCAAAGACGGGTACAGAAGCGAGTACCTGCGCCACGTCGTCGGCATTTAGACAATTACCTTTCTGTGGTCAAGACACTGCTTTCTGTTTCATGTGGCTATGTTACTTAATAGACAGAGTTTGCGTCCGCAGGGAAAATTGGCGTCCCATCAAAAGTTACTTGCTTTGAGGACTTTTATTTGTTAGTGGTAGCAGGCAAGCATAATAAAACACCAAGACTTCAACGCTTACTGTCCGTTTTCAGACTGTATGTTGGTGTGATTAATTTAAATGGGTACTTGGACGCAAGTCACAGACGACTTGACAAGAAAAGCCAACGAATAAACCGGCACATTTCAATTTACGACCAAACCAACCAGATGAGTCGAGGATTTTTCAGACAGTTTAGGAAACGGAGTATTCGGAGCTGCTGGGTTATTATAGCTTGATACCCTTGAACCAGGTTATTAACAGCTTAATTAATAGTATGCGGGTAAAAGCCGCTTAGGGACTTGCGCAAAACGTAGATTAACTTTTGAGTGCAACTTGAGGCGACAAACATGGGCAGTTTTATCGGTACCGCAAGGCGAACAAAGTATTTAAGTATGGGTACCATCTCGCTTCACCAGATGTCACAATTTATTTATCACCTACTCAGTGTCCGCCGCAAAAAGAAATTGATTATTATAGCCGAGAGTTGTCCACAGTCCGCACTTGGTGTCGTGTAAATTATTGGGTTTTTCATGCACCGTAAAGCTGCCAAATACACAAAAAACTGACATAACAAAAAAAAGGCGTTGAACGGCTGAAGGTCTTTGGTTCGATTCCCAGTTCTGCCACCTAAACATTTTTCTGTAAGTAGACTTTTTGCGCTGTGCTAGAGTCGTCTAGTTTCTAATTCTTTGACAAACCATACCGATGATCAAATATTTGAGAATACTTCAAAAATTACTAGTAAAGTAATAACAGGCTATTTTATGTAGACTAGGCTACACGAGCTTGGTTAGACGAAGTTACGTGAGCTGATTTGAAGCGTATTTTGTGGATATATGGTTGACATCGAAGTGAAGCGTTGCCAGACGGCTATGATGTACGAAGTAATTATTTGGAGTTGTAACGCGGTCGAAAAAAAGGTCGCAACGAGGATTTGGCCGGGGGCTCCTTGCGTAAGGTTGCTTTTTGACGGGTCGGGGAATGAGGACCTGGTCAGGCCCGGCGCTGGAGGGGAGGGGAGGGCGCTGCTCGCCAGTTGCTTGTTTCTGTCTCCAGGCGTTCATCGACGTGCACGTCCCGGGGTTAATAACGGCGGACGGCAGAGGCTATGGTAAATCACCTGGCGGCTCGGCTGGCCGGCGGGGCTCCCGGCCGGCGGCTCGGGCGGCCGGCGCGGCGGCCCGGCCGATCCTGGCCGCAGGCGGGAGGGCAGGCAGCCGCGTTGCGGCGCGGCGACGACCACGCCGCGCGGGCGCCCAACTTTGAGGTCAATTACGGGCCCATCGAGACAGGCGCAGGCCGACCCTGACGGAGCTTCCCTTTGCGAAGCAATTTACTGCGGGGAGTTTAGGACAACTCGGCCGACCCGGCGACCTTCCTGACCACGCGCCGACCCGACGCTATACCCGGGAGAAACCGGGAGTCTTTGTCATTGTCAAGCACGGTAAATGACCAGCTCGCCTCAAATTGAAAAGGCGCGCTGAGGATGACACGTTAATTGACTGAACCGAGTCCTAATAAATTCTGACAATACTTGACCTGAATTAACCTTCCTATCGACGCAAAGAAGGATTTAGCGCGAAAAAGCGCGCTCTAAGATATAAGGCTTACACCTTCGCTGGCTCCTAAAAACATAATTTTAAGAATCTGTGATAGATATGCTATACATTGATTGATTGACTCACCTTTCAGGCCAACATCCACCATAAGGCCAAACGAACCTAATATTCTTGCCCATACCTCAAAACTAACTGGACATGATAAGGGTGGGTTGGCCTTTTTTTCTTAATGAAATAAGTGGGTTGTAATATCGTTTCTTCCTAGGTTCATGAATGTTTTAATATAAGTTTTTCTTAAAATTATGTTTGATTATCCCTTCATTAAAGTAGAAAAAATATGCCAGAATACCGAGAACGCAGTATTCTTGTAAATTCGATCGATATTTAATCGTTTCTCCCGGGTACCTCGAATGGCTCAACCTTCAAGATAGCTGCCACATTCATCTGACGTTTAGTAAACAAATGCTCCGAAAAGCAGCTTTGAGTCCGCTACCAAAAAAACTTGACGAAATGGACAAAGCTACACCGAAAATCCATCGAGCGGCGAGAGGAAGAAAGGGAGCGCGGTTTAGCCGGTCCACACGACACAAAGCAGGGCAAGCAAAGTTCCTGGAATCGCTTAGGAATAGGACAAGGTCATCAGCGTCTTAGGGGAATCGCTTCGGCTGGGTCCAGCTGGGCTAAGCCAACACTGACGATTCCCCAGGTCCACTATCGCCGATAACGCGGAGCCCAGCGGACAAACCGCGGGGACAGCGCCTCTGCCCTGACACTCGGCCCGTTCTTTACGACCAACGGCTGCGGCTGGCTCTCCGAATCCCTTCACGACGTAAATTACATAACAAGACGCTGAGCAGCAACGCGGCATTGTTTTGCGTGCAGATAATGTCACTCGCGCTCCGATCACTGCTAAGGTATCCAAACAACGGTCATTAATCTGCATTTGAACAAATAGTCACTTTAC